>Ga0101944_10001003_pt1 | contig 67456 bp, 73 predicted proteins | sample DewCreD2012metaG_FD_75245 | JGI IMG/M metagenome (GOLD analysis project Ga0101944, IMG submission 75245) | Hot spring sediment bacterial and archeal communities from British Columbia, Canada, to study Microbial Dark Matter (Phase II) - Dewar... ... | reverse complement strand
AGCCGCCTCCCCTCAAAGGTGCTTCGACAAGCTCAGCATGACAAACGGGGGGCCTGTGCCGCACCACCAATGTTCCCCTGGCGAAACACGCTTGTTAGACCAAAGACCGCCTGAAGGCCGAGCTACAAACCCCGAGGACATAAGACCGCCTGAAGGCGGCACTGCGAGCCAAATGACAGGCAGATACTACGGCGGCAAATGGGGCGTCTACCTCCGAGCACCAGACCTCTGGTTCGAACTCCTCGACCGCTACGGTCACCGACTCGTCCCCCTCGGCGAAATCGCCGATGTCTGGCGCGGCACGTGGGGCGGCAAGGACTGCTTCTTCTACCCCCGCGACGCCAGCGCCGAATGCCTCGCCGCCCATCCCGACCCAGCCGACTTCGAGGCCCAATACGGCCTTCCCCGCGCCGATGTCGCCTCCGGCCGCGTCAAACTCGTCCATTGCGGCGAAGAGAGAGGCGAGATTCGCCCCATCGAAGCCGAATACCTCGAACCAGAAGTCCACAACCTGATGGAGATTCGGAGCTTCACAGTCTCCCCTGCCGATTGCTCGAGGATGATCCTGCTCGTTGACAAACCCAAGTCCGACCTCAAAGGCACCCACGTCCTCCACTACATAAACTGGGGTGAGGAACAGCAGTACCACCAAGGTGCGAGTTGCGCTGGGAGGGTGTCTGGGGAGAGGCCCTGGTATGACCTAACGGGCCATGTTCGGGGGGCAATGTTCTGGAGCAAGATACACAAATACCGACACATAATCCCCCTCAACGACCAGCGCTTGACCGGCAGCAACAACCTGTACGATGTTCTCCCCAAACACGAAATTGGCCCGTCGGTACTTGCTGCTTTGCTCAACTCCTCACTTGTAGTACTTTCGAAGTTCCAGTACGGCAGGTACGCAGGCACTGAAGGCACTCTGAAGACCGAAGTGGTTGACGTGAACATGACGCCTGTCGCGGATCCAGGGCAGGCGGATCCTGAGGTACTGCTCAGGCTTGAGCAGGCATTTGTGCGCATGCGACGGCGCCAACCCATCTCATTCCTTTCCGAGCGAACGTTCAGTGAACCCGCGCTTCGAGAGGCCGGAAGGGAAACGGAACTGAACGCTCTCCCTAACATTTGCGAACTTGACATGCCCGACCGGCGCGACCTTGATGATGCCGTCTTTGAAATGCTGGGGGTTGAATCTGCGCAGAGAAGGCGAGAACTCATCGAGGAGCTTTATGCTTGCCTTCGCGAGTTGTTTGAGAGGAACCGCGTGATGGAGTGGCGGACCAACATAAACAAGAGGATAGCCAAGCGTCGCGGGGCGGCGAAGCCGTCTGAGGTTGCGGCGGAGATTCTGGCGGAGATCAAGGCCAAAGAGCCGCATCTCCTCCAGGCATACGACCCCGGGTTCCTCGACCCCTCGAAGCCCTACGACACCTATGAGTTGCCGAGCGTGGGCGAGCCGTCGCAAGGGCCGCTGGCCCCCCACATCGTGGAGTTCCGCAGGGGCAAGAAGCTCATCGGGGCCGTCCACACGAAGAACACGGCCCAGGACGACCTCCTGGTCTTCCTGGCCCGCAGCGGCGTGAGGGGCCTGGTGCGGGTGCCGCACGACGAGGAAGAGTGCCGCCGCGTCTACGAGCGCTACAGCGACTTCGCGGGGCGCCGCGACGAGCGGCTGCGCAAGCTCATCCAGGACCGCACCGCCGACGAAGAGATGCAGGGGCGGATAAGCGACATCCTCACGACGCTTCTCACGCGCAGCTCGTAGGCATTTCCTCTTCCCGTGTCCGCGGGCCTCTTCTTTCGCGTCCCTTCGCGTGTTTCGCGGGCCTTTTCTTCCCAAATCCCTTTCACATCATTCCGCGTATTCCGCGGGCCTATTCTTCTCCGAGTCCTCTGCTCCCTCTGCTCCCTCTGCTGCCTCTGCGTGAGAAATCGGCTTCGCGTTTCGCGTTATCCGATTCGCGTAGATTCGCGTGATTCGCGGTCAAGCGTCTACCTCTCGGTCATACTCCCAGGGATAGCGGACTGGTCCGCCGCCGGTCTTCCGCCAGATGCGGAAGTGGCGCTTCATGTGGCAGGAACGGCACAGGGAGACAAGTGCGAGCACGTCGCCGTAGGTCTCGTGGTGGACGACCTGTGGGGTGCGGCCGCAGTCCTGGCAGTGGTCGGCGAGGGTGAGAAGGCCGAGGATGCGCAGGCGGCGGGTGCGCTCGCGGACGGCAGCCTGGGCGCGGCGCTGGCGGGCGCGACGGGCGTAGCGGCGGTTGCGGGCGCGGCGGCGGGCCGGGTCCTCGCGCCGGCGGGAGGCGAGGACGGCGGCCTTGACGCGCTCGGGGTGGGCGGCGTAGTAGCGGCGGCGGTAGGCGCGGCAGCAGGCGCGACAGTGGGAGGCCCGCCGGCCCGTGGCGCGGTGGAGGTAGAACTCGGGTATTGGCTGCTCGCGGCCGCAGCGGGGGCAGACGCGGGTGAGGCGGGGCGCTCTGGGCGGCCTGTTCTTGGGGCGGTGCATCGCCAGCTCCTTTCGGCAAGCGCAGTCTCTCCCTACCTATACAAAGACTTACCCCCCCCAAATCTAGTACGAGGAATTTTTCCGGCACGCCTCGGAAATGCGTAAGCCTATATGCCCCAGGCGGTTGTGGCGGCGGATATTTTTCTGGCCCCTGGGGCCGTGTGCACGCGGCGCGCCTGGCTGGGCGGCGGGTCTCGCGGCTTGATTGGGGGGCGGGGGACGGGTATAATTGCCGCCTGTCGCGGGAAGCCGTGGGGACACGCCTCACTGGTTGGGTGATGAAATGGCTGTGCCGCTCGAACGCAAGCGCAACATCGGCATCATCGCCCACATTGATGCGGGGAAGACGACGACGACGGAGCGCATCCTGTACTATACGGGCCTGGAGCATCGGCTGGGGAACGTGGACGACGGGACGACGGTGACGGACTGGATGGAGGAGGAGCGGAAGCGGGGGATCACGATCACGGATGCGGCGGTGACGTGTCCGTGGCGGTCTGGGAGCGGTTCTGGGCTGGCGTGCGAGATCAACATAATAGACACGCCTGGCCACGTGGACTTCACGGCGGAGGTGGAGCGGGCGCTGCGGGTGCTGGACGGGGCGGTGGTGGTGCTGGACGCCGTGGCGGGGGTGCAGGCGCAGAGCGAGACGGTGTGGCGGCAGGCGGACCGCTATCGGGTGCCAAGGCTGGTGTTCGTCAACAAGATGGATCGGCCAGGGGCCGACTTTGAGAAGTGCCTTGGGATGATACGTGAGCGGCTGGGGGCGGTGCCGCTGCCCATCCAGATGCCGCTGGGGGCGGGGCAGGACTTTGCGGGGGCCGTGGACCTGGTGAGCATGCAGGCGCGGCGCTATCGGCTGGGGAGCGATGGGGCGGAGTTTGAGGACGGCCCGGTCCCCGACGGTGTGGTGGAGCTGGCCGCGGTGCTCCGCGACGAGATGCTGCACGCGCTGGCTGAGCACTCGGACGCGATAATGGAGAGGCTGTTGGAGGAGCAGCCGATCGGGGAGGAGGAGCTGCGGGCGGCCGTGCGCGCGGCGACGATTGCCGGGCGGGTGGTGCCCGTGCTGTGTGGGGCCGCGTTGCGCAACATCGGTGTCCAGCGGCTGCTCGACGCCGTGTGCGACTATCTGCCGTCGCCGCTGGACGTGCCGCCGGTGCGTGGGACGCATCCGAAGAGCGGCCAGGCAATCGAGCGGCAGGCCAGCGAGAAGGGGCACCTGGTGGCCCTCGTCTTCAAGGTCGCCGCGGACGAGCACGGCGACCTCTTCTACACGCGGGTGTACGCCGGGCGGCTTACGGCGCGGCAACAGGTCCATAACCCGCGCCGCGACGAGCGCGAGCGCGTCACGGGCCTGTTCCGCATGTACGCCAAGGAGCGCGTCCCAATCGAGGAGGCCGTGGCGGGCGACATCGTGGCCGTCACGGGTCTCAGGGCCTCGGGGACGGGCGACACCTTGTGCGACCCGCGACACCCCATCGTCCTGGAGGCCATGCAGTTCCCCGAGACCGTCATCTCGATGGCCATCGAGCCGCGGACGAGTGCGGACCGCGACAAGCTGGAGGTGGTGCTGGCCCGCATGAGCCTGGAGGACCCGACCTTTCGGCGGCGGGTGGACCCCGAGACCGGGCAGACGATCATCTCGGGCATGGGCGAGCTGCACCTGGAGGTGATCAAGCACAGGATGCTGTCGGACTTCCACGTGGACGCCAACGTCGGCAAGCCGCGCGTGTCGTACAAGGAGACGATCGCGCGGGCTGCGGAGGCCGAGGCGGAATACGTGCAGCCGGCGGGCGGGAAGCCGCAGTTTGCGCGCGTGAGGCTGCGCCTGGCGCCCCTGCCCGGCTCCACGCGCCTGGAGGTGCGCATGCTCGCCAGCGAGGAGGAGATTCCGCGGCCCTTCCGAGCGGCGGTGGAGGAGGGCATCGAGAGTGCGGCCAGCGCCGGCCCGCTGGCCGGCTACCCCGTCGTTGGCGTGAGGGCCGACGTCGTGGGGGGCGCATTCAGCCCGACGGATTCCACGGAGGGGGCCTTCAGCGCGGCGGCGGCGCGCGCATTTCGCGCCGCCCTCGACGCAGGCGGAATGAGCCTCCTGGAGCCGTGGATGCGCTTCGAGGTGATGACGCCCGAGGCGCACCTCGGGGACGTGTTAGGGGACCTCCACGCGCGGCGCGCGCAGATCACCGAGCAGAGCTTGCGCGGCGGCATCCACGTGCTGGCGGGACGGGTGCCCCTCTCCGAGATGTTCGGCTACGCCACCGCGCTGCGGTCCGCGAGCCAGGGGCGGGCGACGTTCACGATGGAGCCCGTGGCGTATTTGCCGGTGCCCGAGGAGATTGCCAGGCGCATCGTGGTGTGAGCGCAGCACCTTGCGGCTGCTGCGGTGGCGGGGCAGAGAGCAGGAAGAGCGGGGCGAGCGCCTGGCGGGGGAGGGGCATCGCTGGTGAAATTGGGCTTGACTCGTGCGGCCGCGATCTGTATAATCTTCCATTCTAGCGCCAACGTGACGAAGTGCTAGTGCTTTTCGCAAGCGGCGTGAGGAATCGTGATGGCTGATCAGCGTGTGCGCATTCGGATGGAGGCCTATGACCACCAGGTGCTCGACGAGTCTGCGCGCCAGATCGTCGAGGCCGTGAAGCGCTCCGGCGCAAAGGTCTACGGCCCGGTCCCGCTGCCCACGAAGATCGAGCGGTACACAGTGCTGCGGTCGCCACACGTGGACAAGAAGTCGCGCGAGCAATTCGAGATCCGCACCCACAAGCGGATCATAGACATCGAGGAGCCCACGGGCCAGACCGTGGACGCGCTCCACCGGCTGGTGATGCCGGCCGGGGTAGATATCAAGATCAAGGCGTAGGCCCAATGGTGCCCGGACTGCTCGGCAAGAAGGTCGGCATGACCCAGTTGTGGGACGCGGGCGAAGAGGTCCGCGCGGCCACAGTGCTGGAGGTTGGACCGTGCGTCGTGCTCCAGGTGAAGACCCCGGAGCGGGACGGTTATTCGGCCCTCCAGCTAGGCTTTGAGGACGCAAAGGTCCGGCGCAAGCACAAGAAGGGAGAGCGGCGCAAGCCGCTGGAGCGTCGCGGGGCCAAGCGCCCCGAGATAGGCCACGCGGCCAAGGCGGGCACTACCCCAAAGCGCTTCGTCCGCGAGGTGCGGGTGGAGCCGGGGCACAGTTTCCAGAAAGGCCAGCAGCTCACCCTGGATCTGTTCTCGGAAGTCAGCCACGTGGACGTGATCGGGACGAGCAAGGGGAAGGGCTTCCAGGGCACCGTGAAGCTGCACCATTTCAACCGCGGCCCGGCGACGCATGGCTCGATGAACGTGCGGCAGCCCGGTTCGATCGGCTCGTCGGCCGCGCCGTCCCGCGTGATTCCAGGGCGGCGCATGGCCTCCCACATGGGCCACAACCGGCACACGGAGACGAACCTCCGCGTGCTGCGCGCCGACCCGAAGAACCACACCCTCATAGTCCACGGCGCGGTCCCGGGGCCGGCGGGCGGCTACGTCATCGTGAGGCCCTGCGCGCGGATGGCCGGCAAGGTCTCCGCAGCCCATCGCGCGTTGAAGCTCCTGGAGAGGGCCGAGGCATGATCGAGTTGGCGGTGCACAACCGAGAAGGCAGCGTCGTCGGCAAGGTGCAGATAGACGAGGCCGACTTCGGGAGCGAGGTGCGCCTTAGGCTGCTGCGCGAGGCGGTGAAGATGTACCAGGCCGCGCGGCGCCAGGGCACCCACTCGACGCTTGTGCGCGGCGAGGTGCACGGCTCGCACGCCAAGCCGTGGCGCCAGAAGGGCACCGGCCGGGCGCGAGCTGGCTTCAAGCGTTCGCCCCTGTGGCGCGGCGGCGCCACCGTCTTCGGACCGCACCCGCGCGACTACCGCTACGCCATCCCCCGCAAGGCCCTCAGGGCCGCCACGCGGGCCGCCTACCTGGGGAAGTTCCGCGACGGCGAGACCGTGGTGGTGGACCAGTTGAGTGCCGAGCGCCCGAGGACGAAAGAGATGGCGGCGACGCTTGCGGCGCTGGGCGTCAAGCGCGGCTGCCTCATCGCCATCGAAGCGCACGACGTGAACCTGTGGAAATCCGCCCGGAACATTCCGGGCGTTTTCATGAAAACCGTGGCCGAGATCAACGCCTACGACCTGCTGCGCCACCGGCGCCTGGTCATCACCCAGAAGGCCCTCGAGGGGCTCATCGAGGCCGCAAGGGCGGCCCGGCGGCCGGCCAAGGCGCCTGCCGAGCCCGCGGCGCCCTCGGAGGCGAAAGCCGAGGTGGTCTGATGCGCGACCCGCGACAGATCGTCCTGCGCCCCCTCCTCAACGAGAAGGGCGAAATGCTCAAGCAGCGGGTGCGGGCCTACCCCTTCGAGGTGGCGGCCGACGCCACCAAGATTGAGATCCGCGAGGCGGTCGAGCGGATTTTCGACAACGTGAAGGTCGTGGCGGTGAAGACAATGGTGCGCAAGGGCAAGCGGCGCCGCCTCCGCTACAAGGTGGGCCGCAAGCGCAACTGGAAGCGCGCCCTGGTCTACATCTCGCCCGAGAGCACCCTGGACCTCTAAGCACGAGCCGGAGCGACCATGCCCGTACGGCAGCGCAAACCCACGACCCCGAGCCAGCGGTTCACCGCGCTCGACGACTTCAGCGACGTGACGAAGGCGACGCCTGAGAAGTCGCTCCTGGAGCCGATGCGCCGACGCGGCGGCCGCAACGACTACGGCCGCGTCACCGCCCGCCGCCAGGGCGGCGGCGCCAAGCGCCGCTTCCGCCGCATTGACTTCCGCCGCGACAAGGACGGCGTGCCCGCCCGCGTCGCGGCCATAGAGTACGACCCCAACCGCACCGGGCGCGTGGCCCTGCTGCACTACGCGGACGGCGAGAAGCGTTACATCCTCGCCCCGCGCGGCCTCCAGGTGGGCCAGACCCTCGAGTCAGGCGAAAAGGTCGAGCCGAACGTCGGCAACTGCATGCCGCTGGCCAACATCCCCAGCGGGCTTCCGATACACAGCATCGAGTTGCGGCCCGGCCGTGGCGCCAAGCTGGCGCGCTCGGCCGGCATGGCCGCCACCATCAGCGCCAAGGAGGGCGACTACGCCCACATCATCCTCCCCTCGGGCGAGGTGCGCAAGGTCCACCTGCGCTGCCGCGCCACAATCGGCCAGGTGAGCAACGTCGAGCACGCCTCGGTGTCGCTCGGCAAGGCCGGACGCCATCGCCACCTGGGGCACAGGCCGTGCCCGCGCGGCGTGGCGCAGAACCCCGTGTCGCACCCGATGGGGGGCGGCGAGGGCCGCACCTCGGGCGGGCGCCACCCCTGCTCGCCCTGGGGCAAGCTCTCAAAGGGCGGCAAGACCCGACGGCGGCGGAACCCGACCACTGCCATGATCATCCGCAGGCGCGAAAAGCGCTGAGCGAAGAGAGGAACCCGTCCGTGTCGCGCTCGATTCGCAAAGGCCCATACGTTGTCCCAAGCCTCCTCCAGAAGGTGGAGATGCAGAAGAAGCAGGGCAGCCGGGACCCGATCCGCACCTGGGCGCGGGCCTGCACGATCGTGCCCGAGTTCGTCGGCCACACCTTTCTCGTCCACAACGGCAAGAACTTCCTGAAGACGTTTGTGACGGAGAACATGGTGGGACACAAGCTCGGGGAGTTCTCGCCCACACGGACCTTCCGCGGCCACGGCGGGCGCAAGAAGTAACTGGAGCAAGGCAGCGATGGACTTCAGGGCCACATGGAGATTCGCACGCATCTCGCCCACCAAGGTGCGCCCGCTGGCGCGCCTCGTGCAGAGCATGCCGCTCAACCAGGCCCTCACGGTCCTCAGCCTCCAGAAGCGGCGCGGCGCCGCGTGCCTCCACAAGGTCCTCCGCGCCGCCTGGGCCAACGCCCAGGAGAAGAGCTCGAACTACGACGAGGAGGCGTTTTTCGTCAAGAGCGCCCTGGTGGAGACGGGGCCCAGCCTTCGCCGGCTGCGCGCCCGAAGCATGGGGCGCGCCAACATCATTCGGCGGCGCTCGGCCCACATCACCGTCGTCCTAAGCGACGGCGCGGGCGAGGGCGAGGAGAGGTAGGCCAGGAGCACATGGGCCACAAAGTCCATCCAATCGGCTTCCGCATCGGCGTGACCGAGGACTGGCGCTCGCGTTGGTACGCCGACAAGCGGGCCTTCGGCCAGTACGTCGTCCAGGACGAGAAGGTCCGCCGCTTCGTCAAGAAGGCATACCACTTCGCCGGCATCCCGCGGGTAGACATCGAGCGGACGCGGGAGCAGGTGAAGGTGGTGCTGCACACCGCGCGCCCTGGCGTCGTCATCGGGCGCAAGGGCAGCGAGATAGACAGGCTCAAGAGCGACCTCGAGAACATCGTCGGGCGCGAGGTGCAGATCAAGATCGAAGAGGTCCAGCGGCCCGAGCTCGAGGCCCAGCTCATCGCCGAGAGCATCGTCGAGCAGCTCGAGAAGCGCTCGCCCTTCCGGCGCGTGATGAAGAAGGCGGCCGACACCGCCATGGCGGAGGGCGCCAAGGGCGTCAAGATCCAGGTCGCCGGGCGCCTCGGGGGGGCGGAGATCGCGCGCAGCGAGCGCCTCGTCATGGGGTCCATACCCCTGCACACCCTGCGGGCCGACATCAGCTACGGCACGAGCGAGTGCCGCACGACGTACGGCCGGATCGGGGTCAAGGTGTGGGTCTACAGGGGCGAGAGGCCCCTGAAGGAGAAGCGCAGTGCCGTTGATGCCCAAGCGGGTCAAGCACCGCAAGAGCCAGCGGGGACGCATTAGAGGCGAGGCGAGCCGGGGCAACTTCGTGGCCTTCGGCGACTTCGGCCTCCAGGTCCTCGACCCCGCCTGGCTCAGCGCCCGGCAGTTAGAGGCCGCGCGCGTGGCCGCCACCCACTTCCTCCACCGCGAGGGCAAGGTCTACATGCGCGTGTTCCCCTGGAAGCCCGTCTCCGGCAAGCCGCTGGAGACCCGCATGGGCAAGGGCAAGGGCGAGACCGAGTACTGGGTGGCCCCCGTGAAGCCCGGCATGGTGCTCTACGAGTTGGGCGGCGTGCCCGAGGTCGTTGCCAAGCAGGCGCTCAACCGCGCCGCGCGCAAGCTGCCGGTCCGCACCCGCTTCATCCACCGGAGGCACAAGGTATGAAGCTGGCCGAGCTGCGGCGCCTCGGGAGGCAGGAGCTCCTGCGGGAATACGACGACCGCATGCGCGAGCTGTTCAACCTCCGCTACCGCGCCAGCACGGAGCAACTGGACAACCCCGCGCTCATCCGCGAAACGCGGCGCGAGATCGCACGCATCAAGACGCTCCTGAGCGAGCGGGAACGGGAGAAGACGACGTGAGCCGTGGGCATCGCAAGACGGTCATCGGGGTGGTCACCGGCGCGAAGATGCACAAGACCATCACCGTGGAGGCCGAGCGGCGCGTGATGCACCCGCGCGTGCGCAAGTACGTGCGGACCACGACCCGGCTCAAGGCGCACGATGAGCGCTCCGAGGCCCGCGTGGGCGACACCGTGCGGCTGATGGAGAGCCGGCCCCTGAGCAAGACCAAGCGCTGGCGCCTGGTCGAGATCGTCGCGAGGGCGCGTGGACTGGAGCAGCCATGATCCAGATGCGGACAATGCTCGACGTTGCCGACAACACGGGCGCCAAAGTCGTCTCGTGCATCAAGGTCCTTGGCGGCTCCAAGCACCGCTACGCCAACATAGGCGACATCGTCGTATGCAGCGTCAAGAAGGCCATCCCGTCGGGGGCCGTCAAGGAGCACGAGGTCGTCCGAGGCGTCATCGTCCGCTCCCGACGCGGCCTGCGCCGCGACGACGGCTCCTACGTGCGCTTTGACAGCAACGCCGTGGTCCTCATTGACAACGAGCGGAACCCGCGCGGCACGCGCATCTTCGGCGCCGTCGCCCGCGAGCTCCGCCAGAAGAACTTCATGAAGATCGTCTCGCTCGCCGCCGAAGTCGTGTGAGCGGGAAGGAGCCCGGAGACGTGGTCATCCGCAAGAACGACACAGTGGTGCTCATCAAGGACATCACCTCTTGCCGCGACGCGACGGGCGCGCCCGTGGCCGAGAAGGGTGAGAGGACCAAGGTGCTCGCCGCCATGCCTGGCGAGAACAAGGTGATCCTTGAAAACACCGCCTACCGCTGGCGGCACGTGAGGCCCAGCCAGCAGAACCCGCGCGGCGGGCGCATCCAGAAGGAGGCGCCCGTGCACGCCTCCAACGTGCTCCTCTACTGCGAAAAGTGCGGCCGCGGCGTCCGCGTCCGCATGAAGCTCGTCGAGGGCAAGAAGGTCCGCGTCTGCGCCCGTTGTGCCAACGTCATTCCCGTGGTGCTCTAAACCATGTCCAGGCTACTCGAGAAATACCGGAACGAGATCGTCCCCGCGATGATGGAGCGGTTTGGGTACAAGAACCGCATGGCCATCCCGCGCCTGGACAAGATCGTGATCAACATCGGGGTGGGCAACACCCACGAGGACAAGACGCGGCTGGAGCAGGGCCTGCGCGACCTGGCGGCCATCACCGGCCAGCGGCCCCTCATCACCAAGGCGCGCCAGAGCATCGCGGCCTTCAAGATCCGCCAGGGCGTCCCAGTCGGCCTCAAAGTCACCCTGCGCGGCCCACGCATGTACGAGTTCCTCGACCGCTTGATCTCGGTGGCCATCCCACGCCTGCGCGACTTCCGGGGCCTCTCGACCTCGGCCTTCGACGGGCGCGGCAACTACTCTTTCGGCATCGCCGAGCAGCTAGTCTTCCCCGAGGTCAAGGCCGACGACGTTCAGGTGGTGCAAGGCATGGACATCACGGTATGCACGACGGCCCGCACCGACGAGGAGGCCTTCGCCCTCCTCGGCCTGTTCGGCATGCCGTTCAGCAAGAGCTAGAAAGGCGCACATGGCGCGCAAGGCGGCCGTCAACAAGTCGAAGCGGAAGCCCAAGTTCTCGACCCGCCAGGTCATCAGGTGCGAGTTGTGCGGGCGCGACCGCGGAAACTACCGCAAGTTTCGCCTCTGCCGCCTCTGCTTCCGCATGCTCGCGCTGCGGGGCCACATCCCCGGCGTCCGCAAGGCGAGCTGGTGAGCCCACGCGGCAGCGGGCTGGAGTAAACAGGTCCTTGCTATGGTCAACGACCCGATCGCCGACATGCTGACTCGTATGCGAAACGCCCTGCGGGCGCGCAAGGCCGAGGTCGAGGTGCCGGGCACAAAGGTGAACATCGGCATCGCCCGCGTCCTGCGCGACGAGGGCTACATCGCCGATTTCAAGCCCATGGAGGCCGGGCCGCGGCGCCTGCTGCGGGTCTACCTCAAGTACGGCCCCGACGGCGAAATGGTCGTGCGTGAAATCCGCCGCCAGAGCAAGCTCAGCCGGCGGGTCTATCGCGGCGTGGCAGAGATCCCACGGGTCTGCAACGGCCTCGGCATCGCCATACTGTCCACCCCGAGGGGCATCCTCAGCGACCGCGAGTGCCGCCGCGAGCGCGTCGGCGGCGAGCTCCTCTGCACCGTCACCTGAGCGTGGCATTGCCACGGAGCGGTTTCATATGTCGCGAATCGGCCGACAACCGGTGCCCCTGCCCGACGGCGTGAGCGCCACGCCCAGCAACGGCGGCATCGTCATCCGGGGCCCCCTGGGACAAGTCGAGCAGAGGGTGGACCCGCGCCTGCGGGTCGTCGTAGACGAGGCCAAGCGCGCCGTGCGCATCGAGCGCACGAGCGACGACCGCGAGGTCCGAGCCCTCCACGGCATGACCCGCAACCTGATCGCCAACATGGTGGTCGGGGTCACCAAGGGCTACGCCAAGGCCATCCAGGTCGTCGGCGTCGGCTACTCGGCCAAGCTCCAGGGCCAGGAGCTCATCCTCCAGGTGGGCTACCACAACGACGTCCACGTGCCCATCCCCGAGGGCCTGACGGTGGACCCGCCCGAACAGGGCAACCTGTCGGTCTCCGGCGTCGGCTCGGTGCCCTGCGTCACCGTGCGGGTGCGGGGCCTGGACAAGCAGAAGGTAGGCGAGTTCACCGCGGAGCTTCGGCGCCTGAAGCCCGCGGAGCCCTACCGGGGCAAGGGCATCCGCTACTACGGCGAAGAGATTCGGCGCAAGGCCGGCAAGGCCTTCGCCGCCCAGGAGTGACCCGAGCGTGAAGTCGAGCAAGCTCAAGGTGGCTCAGCGCGAGCGGCGGCACCGCAGGGTGCGGCGACGCGTCCGGGGCACGCCCGAGCGCCCGCGCCTGTGCGTCCGCCGAAGCCTGCGGCACCTCTACGCCCAGGTGGTGGACGACGTCAGCGGGCGCACCCTCGTGGCCGCCTCCAGCCTCACGGAGTCGGTGCGCCAGGCCAGCCGCGGCGCCAAGAAGACGGCTGCCGCCGCCCTCGTGGGCAAGGAGCTGGCCCGGCGGGCCCTCGAGGCCGGGATCACCCAGGTCGCCTTCGACCGCGCGGGCTACAAGTATCACGGGCGCGTCCGCGCCCTGGCCGAGGGCGCCCGCGAGGGCGGCCTGAAGTTCTAGGGAGCTGGCCGACGCCCGTCAGGAGGTAGCTGGTCTTGCCAAGCGAGCCGCAAAGCGCAACTAGCCGCGAGATGCCGGTGGAAAACGTGGTGAAGGTCTACCGCAGCGCCACCGTGGTGAAGGGCGGGCGACGCTTCAGCTTCGCCGCACTCGTCGTCGTCGGCGACGCCCAGGGCCGCGTCGGGATCGGTTACGGCAAGGCCAACGAGGTGCCGCCCGCCGTGGACAAGGCCCTAGGCGTCGCGCGGGCCAACCTCCGAAAAGTGCTTCTCAGCGGCGACACCATCCCGCACGTGGTTCTCGGCCGCTTCGGGGCCACCCGAGTCCTACTGCGGCCCGCCGCGCCGGGCACAGGCGTCATCGCGGGGGCCGGCGTCCGCGCCGTCGTAGAGGCCGCCGGCGTCCGAAACATCCTCTCAAAGGTCTTCGGCTCCCGGAACCTCAAGAACGTGGTGAAGGCAACGCTCAACGCGCTCCTCGAGCTCCGCACCCGCGCGGAGGTGGAGCGCCTGCGGGGGGTGACCCTGGAATGAACCTCAACGACGTTATGGCGATCCCGCGCGAGGGCAAGCGGCGGCGGCGTGTGGGCCGCGGGCGCAGCTCCGGCCGTGGCAAGACCTCCGGGCGCGGCACCTCCGGCGAGCGCTCGCGCTCCGGCCGCGCCGGGGCCGGCATCTACGAGGGCGGCCAGATGCCCCTCTTCCGCCGCCTCCCAAAGCGCGGCTTCAACAACAAAATCTTCGCCCGCCGCTACGCGACCGTCAACGTCGGCGTCCTGAACCGCTTCCAGGATGGCGAGGAGGTGGACCCCGCGGTGCTGGTGCGCGCCGGGCTGGTGACGCGGCTACTGGACGGCGTGAAGATACTCGGGGGTGGGGAGCTCGCGCGGCGCCTCAGCGTCAAGGCCCACGCCTTCAGCAAGTCGGCCGCCGAGAAAATCCAGGCCGCGGGCGGCACGGTGACCACCCTTTGAGCCACACGCGAGACGCGGCCTGATGCTACGCACGTTCGCCAACATCTTCCGCGTGCCCGACCTTCGCAAGAAGGTCCTCATCACCCTCTTCATGGTCGCCATCTACCGGGTGGGGACCTACGTCCCCATGCCCGGGGTGAACACCGCGGCGATCCGCCAGGTGGTGGAAAAGTTCCGCGAGGGCGGGCGCCAGAGCGGCCCGCTGAGCCTCATTGACCTCTTTACCGGCGGCGCCCTCGGCCGCTGCACGGTCTTCGCCCTCGGCATCATGCCCTACATCAGCGCCTCGATCATCTTCCAGCTCCTCGCCACCGTCATAAAACCCCTCGAGGAGCTCCAGCGCGAAGGCGAGGCAGGCCGCAAGAAGATCAACCAGTACACCCGCTACGCAACCGTCGGCCTCTGCCTCGTCCAGTCGTTCTTCGTCTCGTCCTGGATCGAGGGCCAGCCCTTCGAGATCCAGCTCATCACCCCGGAGGTCCAGGCCGGCCCGTGGTTCGAGCTCTCCACGATGGTCGCGCTGACCGCCGGGAGCGTGTTCCTGATGTGGCTGGGCGAGACCCTGACCGAGTACGGGATTGGCAACGGCATCTCGGTGCTGATCATGGCGGGAATCATTGACCGCATGCCGTCGGCGGCGAACTCCCTGTGGAACTCGGTGAACTGGGACCGGCCCTTCATCCCGTCGGAGGGCGGCAACCAGATGACGGTGCTGATGCTGGCCTTTCTCCTGGCCGTCTACGTGGGCATCGTGGTGGGCGTGGTGATCATCACCCAGGGCCAGCGGCGCGTGACCGTGCAGCAGGCCAAGCACACGCGCGGCCACAGGGTCTACGGCGGCCAGCGCCACTACATGCCCCTGCGCGTCGGCCAGGCAGGCGTCATCCCCATCATCTTCGCCCAGTCCCTGCTGACCTTCCCGAGCATGATCTTCGGCTCCCTCGCTGCGCGCTGGCAGGTCTTTGCACCCCTGGCCGGCGCCTTCCAGGTCGGCTCCTTCACCTACACCTTCATTTACATCCTGCTCATCGTGTTCTTCTGCTACTTCTGGACCGCCGTCGTCTTCAACCCGCTGAAGATGGCGGAGGAGATGAAGAACTACGGCCACTTCGTGCCTGGGATTCGCCCCGGGAAGATGACGGCGCAGTACCTGGAGCGCCTCATGACGCGCATCACGCTCGCGGGCTCTGCCTTCCTGGCCTTCATAGCCGTCTTCCCCCAGCTCATCCACCAGGTGATGAACCTCGAGGTGAACGTGGCGTACCTCTACGGCGGCACGAGCCTGCTCATCATCGTGGGCGTCGCCCTCGAGATCGTGCAGAAGATCGAGGCGCAACTCCTCATGCGCCACTACGAGGGCTTCATGAAGCGCGGGCGCATTCACGGCAGGAGCTCCTGGTGAGGTGGCGGCCCCGATGGCTCGGGGGCGGGACAGGGTCGAGCTTGATCACTCTGAAGTCGGAGCGCGAGCTGGAGTGCATCCGTGCCGCCTGTCGGGTCGTGGTCGAGGCGCTCAGGGTCGTGCGCGCCCTGGCCGCCCCAGGCGTGACCACAGCGTGCCTTGACAAAGCGGTGGAAAAACGGATAATAGAGTGCCACGCGGAGCCGGCCTTCAAGGGCCACGGGGCGTCGGGAAAGCGGCCCCCGTTCCCGGCCAGCCTCTGCACGTCGGTGAACGAAGAGGTCGTCCACGGCATCCCCGGCGAGCGAGTGCTCCGCGAGGGGGACTTGCTCAGCGTGGATGTCGGCGCGCGCCGAGCCGGGTACTACGGGGACGCTGCGATCAGCCTCGGCATCGGCACCGTGTCGCCCGAGGCTCGCCGCCTCATGCAGGTGTGCCGAGAGGCCCTCGAGCTGGGCATCCAGGCCGCCAAGCCAGGCGGGCGCCTGGCCGACGTCAGCCGTGCCATCCAGCGGCACGTCGAGGGCCATGGCTTCTCGGTAGTCCGCGACCTGGTGGGCCACGGGATCGGCTCCAGCCTGTGGGAAGAGCCCCAGGTGCCCAACTACTACACGCCGCGCCTGCGCGACGTGGTGCTGCGGCCGGGAATGGTATTGGCCATCGAGCCGATGATCAACGCCGGCCGCTGGCAGGTGAAGACCTTGAGCAACCACTGGACCGTGGTGACGCGCGACGGATCGCTCTCCGCGCACTTCGAGCACACGGTCCTCATCACGCGCCAGGGCGTCGAGGTGATGACCCGCGACCCCGGCGCCGAGGAATAGAGCCGGGCATGGCAAAGGAACAGGGAATCCGCGTGGAAGCCACGGTCAAGGACGCCCTCCCGAACGCCGTGTTCCGGGTGCAGTTGGAGAACGGCCACATCGTCACGGCACACGTCTCGGGCAAGATGCGGATGCACTTCATCCGCATCCTGCCGGGGGACCGCGTGACGGTGGAGCTGTCGCCCTACGACCTGAGCAAAGGGCGCATCGTCTACCGCGAGTAGGCGCCCAGGCGGCGCCCGAGGGACCGGTCAACCATGAAGGTGCGATCATCCGTCCGCAGAATCTGTGAGAACTGCAAGCTCGTGCGCCGCAAGGGGGTCGTGCGGGTCATCTGCACCAACCCCCGCCACAAGCAGCGGCAGGGCTGAGCGCCCGCGCGGGCCCCAGTGCGAAAGGAAGACAAGGCATGCCCCGTGTCGCAGGCGTGGACATCCCGGGAAACAAGCGCTCCGTCATCGCGCTCACCTACATTTTCGGCATCGGGCCGACCTCGGCCAGGAGAATCCTCAAGCAGGCCGGCATTGACGAAAACGTCCGCGCCAAGGACCTCTCCGAGGACGAGCTCTCGCGCATCGGCTCGATTATTGACAAGAACTACATGGTGGAAGGCGAGCTGCGGCGGCTGGTGGCCCAAAACATCGCACGCCTGCGCGACATCGGCTGCTACCGCGGCATCCGCCACCGCCTCGGCCTGCCCGTGCGAGGCCAGCGGACGCGGACCAACGCGCGCACGCGCAAAGGCCCCCGCAAGACCGTCGCCGGCAAGAAGAGCGTCAAGGAGCAGCGCGGCTGAGCCGCCAGCACAGGAGCCTACATGGGAAAAGCACCCGCACCAGCGCCCGCCACTTCGCCGAAGCCTGCCCCCGCCCCAGCGCCCACGGCCACGGCCACGGGAACGCCTACGCCCGCGCCCAAGCCCTCGCGGCGCCGCGTCCGCCGCACCGTGGCCCTCGGCGTCGCGCACATCAAGGCGTCGTTCAACAACACCGTGGTGACGATCACGGACCTCAACGGCGACGCGATCTGCTGGGCCTCCGCGGGCAGCATCGGCTTCAAAGGCTCGCGCAAGAGCACCCCCTTCGCGGCCCAGCGCGCCGCCGAAAGCGCCGCGCAGCAGGCCCAGAAGCTTGGCGTACGCCAGGTCGAGGTCAAGGTCAAAGGCCCGGGCTCGGGCCGCGAGTCGGCCATCCGAGCCCTCCAGGCCGCCGGACTCGAGATCAAGTCAATCGAGGACGTCACCCCTCTGCCCCATAACGGCTGCCGGCCGCGCAAGAAGCGGCGAGTGTGAGCCGAACGCCACAGAAGGAGCCACCGCAGTTGGGTAGAAACACCGGACCACGATGCAGGCAGTGCCGCCGCGAGGGCATGAAGCTCATGCTCAAAGGCGCGCGGTGCGAGACCGCCAAGTGCGGTCTCAGCCGGCGAGAGTACCCGCCCGGCATGCACGCCTGGCGGCGCAGCAAGTTCTCAGCCTACGGCATCCAGCTCCGCGAGAAGCAGAAGCTAAAACGCTTCTACGGCATCCTGGAGCGGCAGTTCCGCCGATACTTCGCCGAGGCCGACCGCCAGAAGGGGAACACCGGCGAAAACCTCCTGGTGGCCCTCGAACGGCGGCTCGACAACGTGGTGTACCGCCTCGGCATGGCCGCCTCGCGCCAGCAGGCGCGGCAGTGGGTCACCCACGGCCACTTCGAGGTAAACGGGCGGCGCGTCACCATCCCGTCGTACGCCGTGAGCCCCGGCGACGTCATCGCGCCCCGCAGGGGCGAGGGGACGGCGAAGCTCGTCGCCAGCGCGCACAAGGCCTTGGGAGGGCGAAAGGTGCCTAGCTGGCTGGAGGTCACGGAGGAGCCCCTTCAGGGGCGCGTCGTGAACCTCCCCAGCCGCGACGAGGTGTCTGTGCCGATCCGGGAACAGCTCATCGTGGAGTTGTGCTCCAAGTAATCGGGCGGGACCGCGCGGTCCCGCGCCCTGGACCCGGCAAAGCCCGCGTCACGGCGGGGCTTCTCCGGGAGGAGAGACGAATGCGAATCCGCTGGCGAGGTTTCGAGCTTCCGACCCACGTCCTGTGCGACCGCGAGACGCTCACGAGCTCGTACGGCAAGTTCATCGCCGAGCCCTTCGAGCGCGGCTTCGGCACCACCACGGGCAACAGCCTGCGACGCGTCCTCCTGTCCAGCATCGAGGGCGCGGCCATCACCAGCGTCCGCATCGAGGGCGTCCAGCACCAATACTCCACCATCCGAGGCGTAGTCGAGGACGTCACCGATATCATCCTGAACATCAAGCAGGTGCGGCTGCGCCTCCTCTCCGAAGGCCCCAAGGTCCTCAAGATTGACCGGCGGACCAAGGGCGAGATCACCGCTGCCGACATCCAGGCCGACCCCGAAGTGGAGATCATCAACCCCGAGCTGCACCTGGCCACGCTCACCGAGGACGTGAAGTTCGCCCTCGAGATGACGGCCCGGCGCGGGCGCGGCTACGCCACCGCCGAGGAAAACACCAAGCCCGAGCAGGAGATCGGGGTGATCCCCGTGGACAGCCTCTTCTCCCCGGTCCGCCGCGTCAGCTACAGGGCCGAAAACACCCGAGTGGGCCAGAAGACCAACTACGACCGCCTGACCCTCGAGGTGTGGACCGATGGCACAGTGAGCCCGGAAAACGCCCTCGTCGAGGCCGCGCGCATCCTGCGCAAACACCTCGACCCCTTCATCCTCTACTTCGAGGTCGGACGCGAGCTCCCCGGCGAGCGCGAGGGCAAGGGCGCCAAACGCCGAGAGGTCCAAGCCGTCCCCGACGAGCTCACCCGCAAGCTCAACATGACCATCGAAGAGCTCGACCTGTCGGTCAGGGCCCAGAACTGCCTGGAGTCGGAGAACATCCAGACCGTTCGTGACCTGATCGTGAGGAGCGAAGCCCAACTTCTCGCTGTCAGGAACCTCGGGAAGACATCGTTGCAGGACATCAAGAACAAGCTCGCCGCCCTCGGCCTCACCCTGGGGATGAGCCTCGACGCCCTCCAGGCCGCCGGAGGCGAGGGGGCGCCCGCCGATGGGGCGCACACCGAGCAGACGCGGAGCGAAGCCTGAACATGAGGCACCGAAAAACAGGTAAACAACTCAGCCGCACCGACGCACATCGCAAGGCGATGCTTCGCAACCTCGTGTGCAGCCTATTCCTCGCCGAGGCCGCCGAGGGGTTGCCGCGCCGCGTCACCACCACCGTGCCCAAGGCCAAAGCCGCGCGCCGGCTCGCCGAGCACGCCATCACCCTGGGCAAGCGCGCCACACTCCACGCGCGCCGCCAGGCCCTAGCGCTCCTGGCCAACAAGCGCGTCGTAAAGCTCCTCTTCGAAGAACTCGCCCCCCTTTACAACGACCGCAAGGGCGGGTATACTCGAATAGTCCGCCTCGCAAAGTCCCGGGTTGGCGATGGCGCCGACCTGTGCTACCTCGAGCTCGTCTCGGAGGGCGCAGCGGCAGGGCGCAAGCCGGCTGAGCCGGTCGCGCCCAAAGTGGCCGAGAAGCCCGCGGGCAGCCCGGGCGCAGCGGCGCCCAAGGCCGCGCAGCCCGATGCAGGCTCCTAGCTCGCACCGCCACCGCCGCCCACGTCCCAGCCGGAGGGCGATTAGCTCAGTTGGCTAGAGCGTTAGCTCGACAAGCTAAAGGTCACTGGTTCGAATCCAGTATCGCCCACCACCCTGTGTTTCCCTGAGGCCGGCCTGCTGGCCCGAGAGCCAACGCGCCGGCCGTTTGCCATGTCGGCCAGAGAGTGCGCCAACGGCCATGACCCGCGACGACCACGCCACCCACGACCACCCTGCCACCCAGCCCCTGGAGGTGTTGCGCCACACCGCCTCGCACGTCATGGCCCACGCCGTACTGCGCCTTTTCCCCGGCACACGGCTCGCCATTGGCCCGGCCATCGAGGGCGGCTTCTACTACGACTTCGAGCTGCCCCGCCCCATAGGCGACGATGACCTCGGGCGCATCGAGGCCGAGATGGCTCGAATCGTCGCCGAGGACATCCCCCTCGTGCGCATCGAGCTGCCCCGCGCCGAGGCCCTTCGCCGCATGGAGCAGGCCGCCCAGCCCTACAAGGTCGAGCTCCTCCGCGACATCCCCGACGACACCGTGACCTTTTACCAGCAGGGGGAGTTCGTGGACCTCTGCCGCGGCCCCCACCTGCCCAGCACAGGCCGGCTCGGCGCCTTCAAGCTCCTCAGCATCGCCGGCGCCTACTGGCGCGGGGACGAGCGCAACGCCATGCTCACCCGCATCTACGGCACGGCCTACCCTACCCGCAGGGAGCTGGACGAGCACCTGCGCCTCCTCGAGGAGGCCAAGCTGCGGGACCACCGCAAGCTGGGCAAGGAGCTCGACCTCTTCAGCTTCCACGACGAGGGGCCGGGGTTCGCCCTCTTCCACCCCAGGGGCATGATCCTCTGGAACGAGCTGATGGCCTTCTGGAGCCAGCTCCACGCCCAGCACGGCTACCTCCAGCTCCGCACGCCGCTGCTCCTGCGCAAGAGCTGCTGGGAGCAGTCGGGCCACTGGGAGAACTACCGCGACAAGATGTACGTCACGCAGATTGACGGCGTCGAGTACGCCATAAAGCCGATGAACTGCGTGGGTGCGATGCTCTACTACCGCTCGCGGCTGCACAGCTACCGCGAGCTGCCGCTGCGCATCGCCGAGGTCGGCGTGGTCCACCGCCACGAGAAGTCGGGCGAGCTCCACGGCCTCCTGCGCGTCCGCCAGTTCACCCAGGACGACGCCCACATCTTCATGACCCCCGAGCAGATACAGGACGAGGTGCTCGGCGTCATGCGCCTCGTGGACACCGTCTACAGCACCTTTGGCCTGCCCTACCACCTGGAGCTCTCGACCCGCCCCGCGAAGTCCATCGGCAGCGACGAGGCGTGGGCGACGGCGACGGGCGCGCTCCGCGGCGCCCTGGAGGCCCGGGGCCTTCCCTACAAGGTCAACGAGGGCGACGGCGCCTTCTACGGCCCGAAGATCGACTTCCACGTCCGCGACGCGCTCAACCGCACCTGGCAATGCGCGACGATCCAACTCGACTTCGCCATGCCCGAGAAGTTCGACCTCTCCTACATCGGGGCCGACAACCAGCGCCACCGCCCCGTGATGATCCATCGCGTCGTCTACGGGGCCATCGAGCGCTTCATCGCCGTCCTCGTCGAGCACTTCGCCGGCGCGTTCCCCCTGTGGCTCGCGCCCGAGCAGGTGCGGGTGGCCCCGATCACGGAGGCCCAAGCCGCCTATGCCGCCACCGTGCATCGCCGCCTGACGGAGGCGGGCCTGCGGGCCAGCGTGGACGCCCGCAGCGAGAAGATCGGCCATAAGATCCGCGAGGCGTCGGTGGAAAAGGTGCCCTACACCGCCATTGTGGGCGCGCGCGAGGCCGCCGCGGGCACAGTTGCCCTCCGCAAGCGCGGTGTGGGAGACGTCGGCTCCTCCACGCTGGAGGCGTTCGCGGAACGCCTGCGTGGGGAGATCGCCCAGAGGACCCTATAGGAGGACGAGTCGCATTAGCCAGGAGCTCAGGATCAACGAGCAGATTCGGAGCCCGTACGTGCGCCTGATCGGCCAGGAGGGCGAGCAGTTGGGCATCAAGTCGCTCGGCGATGCCCTGGGCATCGCGCGCGCGGCCGCAATTGACCTCGTTGAGGTGGCCCCGCAGGCGACCCCGCCCGTGTGCCGGCTGATGGACTACGGGAAATACAAGTACCGGCAGAAGAAGCGCGCCCATCAGGCCAGGGCGGCTCACCACCGCATCCACACCAAGGAGATTCGGCTCCACCCCAAGACGAGCGACCACGACCTCGAGGTCAAGGCCCGCCACGCGCGCGAGCTGCTCGCGCTGGGCGATAAGATCCAGGTCAACGTCTTCTTCAAGGGGCGCGAGATGGCGCACAGGGAGCTCGGCCAGGAAGTCATCAACAAGTTCGCCGCCCTTCTTGCTGACATCACCAAGGTTGAGCGCCCCGCTCACAGCGAGGGGCGGCGGATCACGATGGTGCTCGTGCCCAAGTGAGAGGGCCGCAACCCCTTGCTCGCGGGCGCCCCTGTCGCGGCAGGCGGGCCGGCCCTCCGCGGGGGCGTCGCGTCGTTTCAACCATCGAGTTGGGAAGGTCAACATGCCAAAGCAAAAGACCCACAAAGGCTTGGCCGCGCGGGTGCGCCTGACCCGCAGGGGCAAGCTCGTGCGCCGCAAGGCCGGCAAGAGCCACCTGATGAGCTCGAAGAACGCCAAGCGGCGTCGTCACCTCAGGAAGCCCACGGGGGTGGACGGCCGCATCGCCAAGACCCTGGCCCGAGCCCTCGGGGGCGGCTGACAACACGGCTGATAACACACAGGAGACGCCACGATGCCAAGGGCAACCCTGTCGCCGGCCCGCCGCCGGCGCCACAAGAGGTTCCTCAAGGCCGCCAGCGGCTACTGGGGCAACCGCTCACGCCTCTATCGCTTCGCAAAGCAGGCCGTCACCCGGTCGCTCGTCTATGCCTACCGCGACCGCCGCGACCGCAAGCGCCAGTTCCGCGCCCTGTGGATCACCCGCGTCAACGCGGCCTGTCGCGCGCGCGGCATCGCCTACAACCGCTTCATCCACGGCCTTGCCACCAAAGGCGTGGCCCTCAACCGCAAGATGCTCGCCGAGGTGGCCATCGCCGACCCCGCCGGCTTCGACCGCCTGGTGGCTCTCGCGCGCGGTTGAGCCGTCTGGTCCGCCCTCGCGCGGCGCCCGTTGCGTCGGAGCCCCGAGGGCGCTGAGGAGCTCGACGGTGCAGGAAGCGCTTCGGCAGTTGCGCGACGAGGCCATCGCCCGCATCGAGGCGGCCGAGTCCCTCGATGCCCTCGAGAAAGCCGCCGCCGCCTGCCTCGGGCGCAGCGGCGCCCTCAAGCAGTTCATTGGCCGGCTTGGGACGCTGCCGCCCGAGGAACGCAAGGCGGCCGGTCGGCTCGCCAACGAGGTCAAGGCCGCCGTTCAGGCCGCCATCGCAGCCCGCCGCGCCGCCATCGAGCGCACGCGGGTGCAGGCGGCCGCCCAGGCGATTGACGTCACCCTGCCCGGCATCCGCCGCAGCGTGGGCCACGAGCACCCGCTGCGGCAGACCGAGGCCGAGCTTCGCGAGGTCTTCGCACGCCTCGGCTTCGAGGCTGTCGAGGGGCCCGAGGTCGAGCTGGCCTACTACAACTTCGAGGCCCTCAACATCCCAGCCGACCACCCGTCCCACGACGCCTTCGACACCTTCTACATCGAGGGCGACATCCTGCTGCGGTCCCACACCTCGCCCGTGCAGATTCGGGTGATGGAGCAGCGCACGCCGCCCATCAGGGTCGTCGTGCCCGGACGGGTCTATCGCCCCGACACGGCCGACGCGACCCACTCGCCCGTGTTCCACCAGATCGAGGGGCTGGCGGTAGGTGAGGACATCACGTTTGCCGACCTCAAGGGCGTGCTCGGCATGGCCATGCGGGAGCTATTCGGCCCGGGCACCGAGACGCGTTTCCGCCCGTCCTTCTTCCCCTTCACCGAGCCGAGCGCGGAGGTGGACGTCTGCTGCACGCTGGGCGGCGAGCGCCGCTGGCTCGAGATCCTCGGCGCCGGCATGGTCCACCCCAAGGTCTTCCAGGCCGTCGGCTACGACCCCGAACGCTACACAGGCTTCGCCTTCGGCATGGGCATCGAGCGCATCGCCATGCTCAAGTACGGCGTCCCCGACATCCGGCTGTTCCTCGAGAATGACGTGCGCTTCCTCGAGCAGTTCTGACCCGTCGTGTCGCCCCCGTTACTCGTTGACGCCCCGCGATGATTGACTGCAAGCGCGAGCTGCTGGCCAACGGCTTGAGGGTGCTCTACGTAAGAATGCCGAGCTTCCACTCGGCCACGGCCATCGTCTACCTTCGCATGGGGCCGCGGTTCGAGACCCCCGAGCAGAACGGCCTGTCGCACTTCGCCGAACACCTCCTGTTCAAGGGCACGGAGCGCTACCCGGACCCCGAGGCGCTCTCGCGGGCGATAGACGCCCACGGGGTGGAGCTCAATGGCGCCACGCTCCCCGAGTACACCGAGGTGGTGGCCGGCTGCCACAGCCGCCACTTCCGCGATGGCCTTGCACTCCTGGCAGAGGTCGTCCTGCGCCCGCGATTCGACCCCCAGCACGTCGAGGTCGAGCGGCGCGTCGTCCTGGAAGAGATGGGCCAGTACCGCGACATGACGGGCGAGGACTCGAGCATAGACGAGTTGTCGCACGAGCTGATGTGGCCGCGCCAGGCCCACGCCTTCCGCTGCCTGGGCAGCGAGGCCAACGCCGCGCGCTTCAGCCGCGAGGAGCTGGCCGCTCACTACGGGCGCTTCCTGAAGGCTCGTAACATGGTCATCTGCGTCGCGGGCAACTTCGTCGAGAGCGAGGTCGCCGGCATCATCGGCGAGAGCTTCGGGCAGCTCGAGCCCGGGGAGCCAGCGGTTTGCCCGGCCCTCGAAAACAGGCAGGACGCCCCGCGAGCCCTCTTTCGCCGCGCACCCACGCAGATGGTCTACCTCAAGCTCTGCCACAGGGCCTGCTCGTACCACGATCCCAGGGTCTACCCCGTCCTGATCATCGGCGACATTCTGGGCGGCGGGGTGACATCGCGGCTCTTCGCCCGCCTGCGCGAGCGTGAGGGACTCGTCTACGATGTGTCCGCGGGCACCGCGCTCTTCTCCGACTGCGGCTGGGTGGAGGTGGCCACCACGACAAGCCGGGGCAAGGTGGCGGCCACGGTCGAGGCGGCCATTGACGAGGCCCGGCGCCTGGCCGATGCCGGGATCGCCCCAGACCAACTCCAGGTGTTCAAGGAGCGGGTTGCCTGCAACATGGAGATCCTCGAGGACAGCCCGCCCGACGTTGCCGAGTGGCTCGGCGTGCGCGAGGTGCTCCTGTCGCCAGCCGACCTCGCGATGCCGACCGATGAGGCCGAGCGGCTCAAGCAGGTGTCGGGCGACGAGGTATGCGCGGCGGCCCGCGAGCTCTTTGCCCCCGAGCGCAGGAGCCTCGTCGTGGTCGGCCCATGCTCCTGGCTCCAGCGCCGCCGCATCCGTCGCGCCCTCGCGCGTTGAGGCCAGCCCGGTAGAGCGGGCTTACCTGCACGCGGAAGACCTCGCAGGGCGTGCATACTTGCACGCGGGAAATGCTATGGGCAAGCCCAAGTCGCGCCGCCTCCAGTGGTTCCTCGCCGAACACGTCGGCTCCTGGCTCTGGAACGTCGTCTGCCGTTCCCTGCGTCAGGAGGTGTACGGCGACGAGCGCCTGGAGGAGCTCGAGAAGCAGTATGGCGCCATCGCCTTCGCGTCGTGGCACTACGAGATGCTGCCGACGCTCTACTATCACCGGCACGTAGGCGGTGCGACGTTCACCGGCGAGCACGCCGACGCCGAGATGGTGGCCCGGGCGGTGCGCCGCATCGGCTACACGCCGATTCGCGGCTCGACGAGCCGCGGCGCGGTGCGCGGCCTCATCGAGCTCATCCGCGCAATGCGCGAGGGGCGCAGCCTGGGCTTCACGCCCGACGGCCCGCGCGGCCCCCGCTGCATCGCGCAGCCCGGCATCGTCGTCCTCTCCCAGAAGAGCGGCTGCCCCATCGTCCCGATGGGCTTCGCCTCCAAGTGGTTCTGGCAGTTCCGCTCCTGGGACCGCATGCGCATCCCCAAGCCGGGCTCCAAGGCCGCCCTGTGCTATGGGGAGGCCATCCTGGTGCCCCCGAAGCTCACGGAGGAGGAGCTGGAGCTGTGGCGCAAGCGGGTCGAGGACGCCATCACCGCCGTGAGCCGCCGCGCCGAGGAGCTGGTCGGCCTGCCGCCAGAGAAGAGCGCCTTCGCTGAGTGAGGGTAGAGGCCCGCCGTGACCAAGGTCGCCATCGTCCGCTGCAAGGACTACGAGCCGGGGCGGGTCCACGACGCCGTGTTCCGAGCGCTCGACCTCATCGGTGGGTTGGGGCGCGCTGTCCGCCCAGGGCAGACAGTGCTGCTGAAGCCCAACCTGCTCCGCGCCGCGCCGCCGGAGCGCGGCGTGACCACCCACCCGGCGGTCATCCGCGCCGCCGTCGCCGCCGTGCGCCAGGCCGGCGCGATCCCCTGGGTCGGCGACTCCCCAGGTGGCGTCCAGTGGAACGTCACGGGCCGCGTGCTGGCGGAGACCGGGGTCGGCCCCGCGGCGCTCGACGCCGGGGCGGAGGTCAAGGACTTCGACTCCGGCGGCGCCGAGGCCGTCGAGTGTCCCGATGCCGTCATCCTCAAGCGCTTCGGCCTGGCCCGCGTGGTGCGGCAGGCCGACGTCGTGGTCTCGCTGGCCAAGCTGAAGACCCACTGCGAGGCGCTCTACACGGGCGCCGTGAAAAACCTCCTCGGCTGCCTGCCGGGGGGCGGGAAGATCCGCGTGCACCAGCTCGCGCCCAAGGCCCGCGAACTGGCCGCAGCGCTCCTCGACATCTACGCAGTCGTCCGCCCGCGCCTGGGGCTGATTGACGGCATCCTGGCGATGGAGGGCGAAGGCCCCAGCCACGGCAAGGCCCGACACCTGGGCCTACTGATCGCAAGCGAGGACTGCGTCGCCGCCGACGCGGTGGCCTGCCACGTCATCGGCTACCCGCCGAGGGCCATGCACATCCTGCAGCAGGCGGAGCAGCGGGGCCTGGGCGTCGGCGACCTGCGGAAGATCGAGGTCCTCGGCGTGCCACTCGCCGAGGCCGCCGTCCCCGACTTCGTGAGGCCGTCCAACTTCGCCATCGAGGTGATCCCCAACTTCCTCATGAGGCTCATCGGGCGGGGCATCTCGGTGAGGCCCGACATCGTGCAGGAGCTGTGCCGCAAGTGCGGGCTGTGCCAGCGGAGCTGTCCCGCCGCCGCGATTGACCGCCACGAGGGGCTGGTGATTGACCACGAGAAGTGCGTCCGATGCTTCTGCTGCCACGAGCTGTGCCCCCACGGCGCCATCGCCCTCCGGCGGTCGTGGTTCATCCGGCTCTACGACTACATGCGCCACAAGCGGAAGAAGCGCAAGGAGCCGGACGCGGCGTCGCCGCCGTGAGCGGCTGGGCTTGGGTCGTCCTCGCCTGGTTGAGCAGGCTTCGCTTGGGTCGCCCCTGTGAGCGGCTGGGCTTGGGGTCTGGAGGCGCCGAATGGGTGACATTGGGCTGAGGCTGATGAGCGTTGTGGGGGTTCTCGTTCTGCTCGGGCTGGCCCTCGCGCTGTCGAGCAACCGCCGCCGCTTTCCGTTGCGCACGGTGCTGTGGGGGCTGGGGCTCCAGTTCGCCTTCGCACTCCTGATCCTCAGGACCACTGTCGGCCGGGTGCTCTTCGACGGCGCCAACGCCGCCTTCAACACCCTCATCGGGTTCGCCGACAAGGGGGCGGAGTTCGTCTTCGGCAAGCTCGCCAGCGGGGAGTCCCCGGCGGGGTTCGTGCTTGCCTTCAGGGTGCTCCCCGTCATCATCTTTTTCGCGTCGCTGATGAGCATCCTCTACCATCTGGGCGTGATGCAGCGGGTGGTGGCTGGGATGGCCTGGGTGATGCGGCGCTGCCTGCGGGTGAGCGGGGCCGAGGCGTTGGTCGCGGCGACCGAGGTCTTCGTGGGCATGACCGAGGCTCCGTTGGCCATCCGCCCCTACCTCGCCCGGCTAACCGAGTCGGAGCTGATGGCCATCATGACCGCCGGTCTGGCCAACATCGCGGGCAGCGTCATGGCGCTTTATGTGAGCTTTGGGATTGACGCGGGGCACCTGATGTGCGCCAGCGTGATGTCGGCCCCTGCCGCGCTCGCCATTGCCAAGATCATTGTTCCCGAGACCGGCCAGCCCGAGACCGCGACCACTGGGCGCATTCCTTACGAACGGGCGACGAACAACGTCATTGACGCGGCGGCCGTGGGCGCCACGGACGGGTTGCGGCTGGCCCTCAATGTGGCGACGATGCTCATCGCCTTCATCGCGCTCCTTGCCCTCGTCAACGCCCTGCTCGGTGGCGCCCACGACCTGGCGCTCCGCTGGCTCGGTTGGGGCGGATTCCCCGCGAGCCTCGAGGAAATCCTCGGCTGGCTCTTCCGACCGCTGGCGTTCGTCATCGGGGTGCCCTGGGGCGAGGCGGGCACCGTCGGGTCGCTCATGGGCGTCAAGACCGGCCTCAACGAGTTGATCGCCTACCAGAAGCTCGCCGCTCTGAAGGCGGAGCTTTCGCCGCGCGCCTACACCATCGCCACCTATGCCCTGTGCGGCTTCGCCAACTTCGGCTCCCTTGCAATCCAGATTGGCGGGGTGAGCGCCCTGGTGCCCGAGCGGCGGCAGGACCTCTCGCGGCTGAGCCTTCGCGCCCTGGCCGCCGGCACGCTTGCCACCTTCCTGACCGCCGCCATCGCCGGCATCCTCCTCTAGCCAGCCCCTAGCAAGGTCAGACCGCTTATTGGGGCTTTCTTTCATAGACGATCAAGAGGCTTGCCGGCGCGGACTCGATCTCGACGATGAGGTTGGCGAGCTCGGCACCGGTTGCTTCGCGCTTGCTCTTGGCCTCGTAGCCCGGGTAATAGGTGAGGGTGTAAGCGGCCTTGGGGTCGAGACCGTGCAGGGCGACCTGTGCGGCGGAGTAGGGGCTGGCGGGACGGCGGAAGAAGAGGGCGAAGCCGGCCCCGAGGTCAGGACGGTGCAACTGCCAGCCAATCCATTGGGTCTCGTCGAGGGTGATTGGCAGGAGGGGGTAGTAGTCGCCGTGGTAGTAGGGCCGCAGGCGCTTCGTCTCACGGATGGCGGCCTTGGCAAGCTCGACGGGGAAGTCCTTGGCGAGGTCGCTGGGGCACAGGTTGGTGCCGGTGGTAGCGATGCTCCGCCAGTTGTAGGGGTCGAAGGCCCAGACGCCCCCCGTGTGGAAGGGGACATAGAGGCTCAGGCCGGCCATCTGCACCTGGTCCCAGGTGGGCATCGGCTTGCTGCAACACTGGGTGTCGGAACGCCAGAGCGGGACGCTTCGGGTGAGGGTCTCGAGGTCAATGCGGCGCCCGCCGCTGGCGCAGGTGTCAATCCACAGGCCGGCGTGGCGGCGGATGAGCTCGTCCCAAAGCTCCAGGTGGCCTTCGACGTAGCGAATCTCCGTGATCCCCTTGCGGTCGGGCGGATCGGCGGCCTGCCAGAAGGGGAGGGGGTCTATGTTGAAGTCGTTGCGGTAGATGTCAATGCCGCTTTCGGAGATGCACTTTGAGAGCCAGTCGGCGAGCCACTTGCGGGCCTCGGGGTTGCCGAGGTTGAAGAGGCCGTCGCCGCCCCACGTGTCGCCGGCTCCTGGTGTCCGGCGGAGGACGAACTCCGGATGCTCCTTGGCAATGCGGCTGTTGGGGTTCACGCGCTCGGGTTCGAACCAGACGATGAACTTCATGCCGGCCTTGTGTGCGGCGTCGCTGAGGGGCTTGAGGCCGCGCGGGAAGGCATCCTTCTTCGGCACCCAACTGCCCACGCCGTTCGGCCACCCGCCCTCGAACCAGCCGGCGTCGAGCCAGTAGACCTCGACGCCGAGCTTGGCCATTCGCTCGATGGAGGCGAGCTGGTTGGCCTCGGTCACGTCGTTGCCCGTGCCAAAGGTGAACCAGGTGTTCTGCGTGACGGGCGGGGCGACAAGTTCGCCGCCGACGCGAGGCAGGTAGTGTGCCATCAGGAGGCGGCGGAAGGCGTTGTGGCCGGCGAAGCGGCCTGCGCCGGGCGGACTCGTAGTGTCGCCCCCCTGCCACATCAGGAGCAGGATGCGCGGGGTGCGGATGCTCTCGCCTGGTAGGAGCTTGAGGCGACAGGTCTGCTGGCCGGCCTGGAGGGTGACGTGGCCCGACTCGCTGCGCCGCACGCTCATCGCCCATTGGCCCGACCAGCCGATTGCGCCCACGATACCCCCGCCCGGCCATTCGAGGTTGAAGAATGGCAGGCGGCCGTTGGACGAGCGGCCGCCGCTGGGCGCCAGCTCAATTGCCCCCTTCGGCGGCAGGGGCTGGTCCACGGGCAGAAAGTCCGTTGCCGTGCATGTGCTGCCGTGGGCGTGGTGGAGGATGACCTCGCCCTTGGCGGGGACGCCGATGCCGAGATCGAGGGGAAGCGCCTTCTCGAGGATGGGCGAGTCGGCCTTGCCCGTATTGCGGAAGCGCAGAAGGGTCTCTATGGCAGGGAAGTTGGCAAAGAGCGTTACCTCGGCAGTGACCTCAAGCCCGGTCGCTGGGTCGGCCCATGTGACGGCGTGGGCCTCGCGGCCCTCCTTTGGCGGCAGTTTAGCGACCGAGCGCTTCCACGTCGGGAGGAGCTCCGCGGAGGTCTTGCCGCCATAAACGAACGAGAAGGGGATCGCGGCGGCGAGCCCCGTGCCCCTGGCCACCTGGGCCATCTCGTCCAGCCACAGCTTCGTGCCGTCTTCGAGCATGACGAATGCCTCCGCCCAATCGGTTTGGTCCCAGCCCGGCCCGTCGCCGGCGTCGAGGACGCGCAGGGTGAACTCTCTTGCGCCGTTGAGGTCTACGGCGACGGGGAGCGGCCCATCGCTGCCGCGGCGCACGCCTGAGCGGAACGCCTCCTTGCCGCCGACCTCGACGGCGAGGACCACGCTGCCCTTCTGGGCCTTCGTGTCGTAGTTGTTGTCAATCCCAGCCTCGGCCTGAAAGGTCTTGCCCGGACGGGGCAGTCGGACGACGATCTCGGCGACCGAGTGGGTGCCGATGCCGCGGGAGTAACGCTTAGAGCCGAGCTGGAGCGGGGTCTTCATCACCGACTGGTTGCGCATGAGTTCGCCGTGGTCCTGGCGGCGGACCTCGAGGCCGGGCGAGGCGTCGGCGGATGGCGCGGCGTCGCCCAGCAGGGTGAGGCGCGCCCACGCCCGAATGTCGCCCGGCGCATCGCCTGCCCCGACGCGCGGGGGGAAGAATAAGGCGGAGAGGACCGATAGCACGGATAGGACCAGCACGCGTGAAGGCATGTCGCGTCTCCTCACTGCCCCTGACCGCCCCTGACGATACCTGGGCGTCGCCCCTGCGTCAAGTGGCACCTTGCGTCGCGGGGCCTGGCGGCTACACTATGGGCCATCGCTTGGCAGGAAGGAGCAAGCCTGTGGCGCTGAGGGTTCGGCGGGTCGTGGCCCTGCTGGCGGTTCTTGCCGCCGGCTGCATGGCGACGCGGAGCGAGGATGGCGAGGCGGTGGTGCGCCTGGTGCCCGCACCCGCGCTCACCTCCAAGCCGGAGCCGAAGTACCGCTGGCGCGACTGCCTCGGCCAGCCGTACTCCGAGGCGTTCCGCAAGAGTTTCGACTACCGCGATGCCGAGGTGAACGTGAGGTTCAGCCGCCGCGCGGCGGTCTTTAGAGGCACGATTGTCGCGCGGAAGCTGAAGCCGAACTTCGCCTATCAGGTGAAGCTGGTGGGCATGCCGCCGTCGCTATGGGGCAGGAGGGGCGATGCCTTTTCCAACCGCGCTATCGGAGACCTAGGGCGCTGGTGGAAGCCCGGCCCTGACGCCCGCAACGCCTATTACATCGAGCGCGACGAGGACAAGGACTTGATGGAGGGCTACCTGGTCATCGGCTACTTCGTCACCGACGCCGAGGGGAAGGCCGCCGCTAGCTTCGCGGCGGAGAACTCGTTCCATGTCCTCTGGAGGACGAGCCAATGGCCGAAGGGGGCGGACGATTCCGCCCCTACGCGCCACCCCATTGTGGCTCGAGCGGGGAGCTATGGCTACGACCGCGACTTCCCCGATGGCGAGCTTGAGCTCTATGCCGAGGCCGAAAGGGGCCGACCCCCCATCGGCAAAGCGCTCCTGCCCCCCGGACGCTACCGCTGCTTCTTCCTACTCACCGAGGAGAGCTTCCACGACTATCTCAACCCCGATGGCGGCGACTGGGCCGCCGCCCTCGCCGCCATTGTGGAGTTTGTCATCACGGTTGACTTTCCGAACCGTAGTCCCTAATATGTCTGTCTGTTAGGCAGTCGTTTTGGCCTCCCTTGAACCAGGTTAGGAGTCGAGGAATGCCGTTGAGAAGGTGGTGTCTTCCAGTTGTGGCAGCTTTGGCGAGCGCATGGGCGTTCGCTGGCGAGGAAGAGTGGAAGCCGCAGGGGGAGGGGTGGATCCAGCTCTTCAATGGCAAGGACCTCACGGGCTGGAAGTTCAAGGGCGGCACCAACACCTCCTGGGAGGTGCAGGACGGCGTCTTGGCCAACCTTCGGGAGAAGGACGGCCAGAAGCGCCGCGGCGTGGACATCTTCACGGAGCAGACGTTCCGCAACTTCCAGCTCCATATCGAGTTCAAGGTCCCCAAGGGCGGCAACAGCGGCGTCTACCTGCGCGGCCGCAAGGAAATCCAGGTCCACGACTCCTTCGGCGTCGAGAAGCCCGGACCTGGCCACTGCGGCGGCCTTTACGGCAAGGCCGGCGCTATGGTCAACGCATGCAAGCCGGCCGGCGAGTGGAACAGCTTTGACGCGACCATCGTGGGCGACGTCATCACCGTCTACCACAACGGCAAGCTCATCCAGGACAAGGTGGAGCTGAAGGGCTGCACGGGCGGCGCGCTCGACGGCGACGACTCCAAACCCGGCCCCCTGATGCTCCAGGGCGACCACTCCACCGTCTGGTATCGCAACATCTGGATCAAGCCGCTCCCAGAGACCGAGGAGAAGAAGTAGGGTGGCCTGGGCGTCCCTCGCGCTTGCCATCGCCGCCGCCTCGTTCGGCGGCGAAGCCGACTTCAGGCCCGACAGGGGATGGCTGCCCCTCTTCAACGGCAAGGACCTGGCCGGCTGGAAGGCCGTGGGCCGCTTCAAGAGCGAGTGGCGAGCCGAAAACGGAGTCCTCGCCAACCCCGTCGAGAGCGACAACCTCTACACCGAGAAGGAGTTCGAGAACTTCCAGCTCCACCTGGAGTTCAAGCTCCCCAAGGGCGGCAACAGCGGCGTCTTCCTCCGCGGCTGCAAGGAGGTGCAGCTCGCCGACTCCTTCGGCAAGCAAAAGCTGTCCGAGGAGGACTGCGGCGGCATCTTCGGCAAGATCGCGCCCAGCGTCAACGCCGCCAGGCCGCCGGGCGCGTGGAACGCCCTGGACATCACCCTGGTTGGCCGCAAGATAACCGTGGTGCTCAATGGCAAGACCACAGTGGACGGCCGGGTGGTGAACGGCGTGACGGGCGGGCAGATCAACGAGGACGAGGACAAGCCCGGCCCGCTGATGCTCCAGGGCGACCACAGCGGGGTGTGGTTCCGCAACCTGTGGCTCAAGCCGCTCCCGGCAACACACGCGAAAGGCGTGAGGTGAGCGGCGGGGCGTACTAGGCGCGATGAGTCGCGCCCGGCCCATCGTGGGGCCGGCGAATCCCTGTCAGTAGGACTGTGTAAGGCGGCGTTTGATTATGTGGCTGGTCGTGGTGGGCGTGGTCGTGAGCGTGGCCGGGTGCTCGTCTCCCGCCCCCAAGAAGGCTGAGCCCACGAAGGCCACCACTGCGGCCCCCGCGAAGAAGTGATCCCCCACAGGCGCGTACAAGCGCGCTGCGGGAGGACATTGCGAGACGCAGGCGCGCACGTCGCGTCTGCGTCTCGCTACTCCGGCGCCCGCGAGGATGCGGACACAATGAGGCGACGGCTTACGCGCAAGGAGTTCCTCACCGAGGGCTGCTCGGCCTGCCTGTGCCTGGCTGCCGGCGGCCTGCTGCTGCATGGATGCGCCGCGGTGCCGGCGGTGGACGTCGAGAGGACGCGGCCGCCCGGCGCGCCGAAGAGCTTCGTTGCGAAGGAGGAGGAGGTCAACCCCGCCTTCTACTTCGTCAAGAGCGGGATCAAAGGTGTGCTGGTGCGCACAGAGAAGGGCATCGTTGGCTACGAGAACAAGTGCTCTCACCAGGGAAGCCCCAGCGCCCTCAAGGACGGCGCCCTTGTGTGCCTCTGGCACGGCTCGGCCTTCGACCCAGCCACGGGCAAAGCCATCGGAGGCCCGGCCAAGGAACCCTTGAGGGCTCTGAAGCTGGATTTCAAGGATGGCCTTGTGCTCCTCGCCGAGGCCCCGAAGCGAGCAGGGGGCGCGCCATGAGCCACCGAGCAGCCATGCTGAGTGTCCTGCTGGCCATCTCATGCGCCGCCAGCAACGCGCGGCCGGCGGGGTTTGGCGACGACTTCGAGGGCTATGCCGCAGGCAGCGATGGCTCGCCCACGTGGGAGACGACGGGCATTGAGTGGGAGGTGAGAGACGGGCGCTTCGTCGCCTCGGGCAAGGCGCGCAGCTTCGCTGTCTGCACCAGGCAGCCGGTCGGTCGCTCAGTGGCGATTTCCGCTGTGATTCAGCCCCGCAAGGCCACGGGGACGGATTGGAAGACGGCTGGCGTGGCCATCGTGCTCGACGAGCGCAACTACTGGCACTTCGTGCTCGTCGAAGGCCCCGACAAGGCAGGGCGGAGGCACTTCGTCGAGCTCTCGGAGATGCTCGACGGCGTCTGGCTCTCGCAGAGCGAGCCGGCCACGCGGCTGACCGAGGCGGAATCGGTCAATCCCAACTTCGCGTGGGAGCTCGGCCAGACCTATTCCATCTCGGTCACCCTGTCCGAGAGCGAGGTCAGCGGCGCCCTGCGCTCGCTCGACGGGCGGGTCCTGGCCGCCAAGCGCTACAAGCTCGACAACCGCGCGGTCAAGGCCGGCCGGCCCGCTCTCACCTGCGGCGGACTGGAGGTGGCCTTCGACACGGTCGCGGCCCACAGCGGCCAGCCCGTCCCCGAGCCCGAGAAGCCGAAGGCCGCCTTCCCCCCCTTCACCCAGGCCGGCCGCGTGCCGCTGCCCGACGAGCCGAGGGGCCGGGCCACCGGCTTCTTCCGCGTCGAGGAGCACAGCGGTCGCTGGTGGGTCATTGACCCACGGGGGCGGCCATTCTTCATCGTCGGCACCGACCACGCCAACTACCGCGTCCACTGGTGCGAGAAGCTCGGCTACGCGCCCTACCACCGCAACATGGCCGCCAGGTTCCAGGGAGACGAGGCTGCCTGGGCCGCCGAGACCGCCGAACGCCTCCTCGCCTGGGGCTTCAACGCCCTGGGGGCCAACCACTCGCCATCGCTGCGAGGGCGCGGCCTCGCCTGGATGGGCTTCGTGGGCTGCGGAGCCGGATTCTCCGACGTCAGCGACCTCTGCCCCAAGGTTCACTGGACTGGCTTCCCCAACGTTTTCGACCCCCGCTTCCCGCGCTACTGCGAGCTGCGCGCCCGCCAGGTCTGCGCCCCGCACCGCGACGACCCCTGGCTCATCGGCCATTTCATTGACAACGAGCTTGAGTGGTACGGCAAGGAACACCACGAGACCTCGCTCGTGGACGAAGTGTTCAAGAAACCTGCTGACCACACGGGCAAGCAGGCCCTCGTCGCATTCCTCAAGCAGCGCTACCCCAGGGTCGAGCAGCTCAACGCCGCCTGGGGTACGGCGGCGGCCAGCTACGAGGCCATCGCCGCCGCGACCGAGCCGTTGCGCCACAAGACCGAGAAGGGGCGGGCCGACAAGCTGGCCTTCCTTCGCCTGATAGCCGAGAGATACTTCGCCATCACCTCCGCCGCCATCCGCAAGCACGACCCGAACCACATGGTCCTCGGCGCCCGATTCGCCGGCGGGTTCCCGACCGGCGTTGGCGAGGCAGCGGGCAGGCACTGCGACATATTCACCATCAACTGCTATCGCTGGGTGGACCTTGAGACGGGCCTCGTCCGCGACTTCGAGGCCGACCTGAAGAAATGGCAGGCCGAGGTGAAGCGGCCATTCATGGTGACCGAATGGAGCTTTCCTGCCCTCGACAGCGGCCTGCCCTGCAAGCACGGCGCAGGCCAGCGCTTCGACACCCAGGACCAGCGCGCCCAGGCGTTCACCATCTTTCAGCGGCTCCTCTTCGCCACGCCCTTCATGGTCGGCTCCAACTTCTTCATGTGGGTGGACGAGCCGGTCCTCGGCATCTCCAGCACGTTTCCCGAGGACTCCAACTATGGCCTTGTGAACGAGCAGGGCGTGCCCTACGAGCCGCTCGTGCAGGCGGCAGCCAGGCTGCATCCGCAGGTCTACGACATCCACTCGGGCCGCGTGCCCGCCGGCGGCGAGCGGGTCGCGCCCCTTGGCGAGGCCCCGCTGGAGCCGCCGGCCGTGCTCCCCGGTTCGGCGAGGGCAGGCCTGGTGGTCTTCGAGCAGGACGGCGGGCGATGGCGGGCAGACAACGGCGTCCTCCAACTCATCAAGGATCGGCCGGGAGGGAACGCCTTCGACAGGGTGCTTCTTGCAGGCAAGGAGCTGGGGCGATTCGTGCCCGTCATCTGGCAGGACGTGGGGCAGAGCCTGTGGCCCCAGCCCGACGCCGCAAAGATCGTGCAGGCGACCCAGGAGCCGACCCGCCTCGTCCTCGACATCGAGTTCGAGCTGAAGCCGGCAGGCGGCCAGAAGGTGATCACGGAGGTGGACAGGGCGGGCAAGTTCGCCGACGCCGCGCGGCGCCCAGGGGCGTTCAAGACCTGCTACCGCTTCTATGTGTATCCCGGCAGGCCCTGGTTCGGCGCCAGGTTCCTCTGGCTTGAGAACACCGACGCCCGCCCCTGGGACTTCCAGGGCTACTTCCACTACGCCCTGTCCAACCTCGCCGGGGACGCGAGCGACGACGAGGTCGGCGGCCCCGGGGTGCCGATGTACTACGCTGCTGACCGCGCGGTTTCGTGGTTCGACCCCAAGGCCCGGCTCCACTACGGCATCGTGCAGGGCAGGCCGGGCAACTTCGACATGGTCTTCTGGAAGGACCCCGGCGGGTCGCAGCACGCCGACGTGCGACGCGTCGTCAAGACGCGGCTCAGGCCTGGCGAGCGCTATGCCGAGCCGCAGCCGACGGCTTACGTCTTCGGCGCACAGGGCGGCCACGGCAAGGATGCGTGGATGCCCATTGCCGACGAGGTCCGCCGCTGTGAGGCCGTCGCGCGCTAGACCCTCCTCCATGCGGCCCAGACGCGCATTCCCGCGGCTCGGGCGCTCATCCCATCACGCGCAACCTGCGGCTTCCTACGGGACGCCGATGTAGACGAAGTACTGGACGTTTCCCGCGATGGCGTCCCAGACCATCCAGAACCCCCCGCAGATGAGCTGGCCGAAGAGCATGCCGAGGAAGATGGGCATGTAGCGGCGGTAGGCGATGGCGCCCCCGGCACGCATGATGACCAGCTTGGCCAGCCAGCCGAGGAACACGCTCCACCAGGCCACGCCCGTCACCCAGCAGTCGCCGATGACAAAGCCCACATAGTGCACCGGCCACCAGGCCACCCTATGGCTCAGGAGCACCAGCCCCGACATCACCGTCCCGCCGATGGCCGTGAACAGCCACCGCTGCCAGATCCAGCCAGTCTCCACGGGGTTCTTCAGGTGGTGCTCGACAAACTGGTAGGCGAGGGTGGGCACCCCGAACTGCCGCATGTTGGCCCCGCCGCGTGTGTAGTTGAGGTGCATCGTCACCCAGATCGCCCCCGCCATCCCCACCACCATCGCCAGCATCATGGCGAAGAAGACCCGCCGCTGGCCCGCCCGCCGTTCCCCGGCCAGCTTCATCCCGTGAATGGCCGAGGTCATCACCGACGTGCGGTACTCCGCCGCCCAGCTATACTGGAACGCCATCTGCACCAGACCCTTCGGGCCAAGGAAGTCCGGCCCTATCCCGTACACCATAAAGAGCTGCGGGAGCATGGGCGCCGACGTGAACCCGATGCCGCCGACCGCGATCACGCGCGTGATCCCGAAGAAGATGAGGTAGGCGACCGCGAGGAAGACCACCGCTGCCAGCCATGGCACCCCAGAGGCGTGATACCACCCGCAGATGAACAGCCCGCCGAGGATCGTGCCGAAGACCGCCGTGCGATAGGACATGATCTCGCCCGAGTCGTCCACGTCGGGGGCGTTGCGGAAGGCCTTGCGGAACACCTGCCGCAGGTGGTGCCGCGCCCGCCACAGCACCGAGGCGCACAGCACGATGAGCGCGCCGAACGCCTGGTGCGCGGTGGCGGGACAACTCCCCGTGAGCCACTCGTGCCGCCCGCCCACGCTCACGCCGATGGTGTTGAACACCCCCATCTCGATCTTGGCGAGGAGGCCGAAGAGCCAGATGCTAGCCGCCACATTGAGGTTGATGAAATACGTCACCCCGATGATCGCGAAGTTCCAGAAGAACACGATCCACACGGTGCGGCGGAAGAAGGGGAAGCGGTCGAACAGCAGGATCTCGGGGAACGCCGGGTTGCGGTAGCGGATCGCGTTGTTGCTGACGATGAAGAAGACGACGGCGAACGGGAGCCAGAACTTCAGGCTCTTGAAGAGGGGCGGCATGACGCTCTGGTCGTTTCCCCTCAGCAGCTCCATCGGCGGATGGGTGAGCGGGAAGGTCAGCCGCTCGTGCTCCACCCACTGCTTGCGCACGATGACCATGAGGCAGATCATCACGAAGTAGACCGTGACCATCAGGGCGATCCACCAGAACAGCGGCACGACCCAGGCGAGCCAGGGGAACGGCTCGCCGCGCGGCAACCCGTTGTAGAAGTAGTGCGACACCGCCGGCTCGCGTGGCGCGATCCAGCTCGGAATGTGCGGCAGGATGATCTCGTTCCACGCATTCTCCGGCGTCGCGTAGTAGAAGGGCCGCGTGAGGATGTGGAACAGGTTGGTCACCAGGCCCCACGTTGGTATGGCCGAGGCCACGATCATCATGACATAGACGAGGATCAGTTCAGACGTCGAGAGCGCCTGGCGGCCCCACACGAGCTTCAGCAGCGGGTTCACCCCGGCCACGAGGACGAACAGCAGCATCATCGCCCCGGCCGTGATGTAGTCCGAGGTCAGCCCCGCCACCTGCATCACCAGCACCACGTAGGGGCAGGCGAGGTTTAGGAAGACCGAGAGCGCGGCGCCGATGACCAGCGCCCGGACCGTGAAACCGTGAGGGCCGACGCCAGTGAACGCGCATCTCATGGCGGGCAGACTATCCCATCACGCCGCCACCGTCAAGCTCAGTTCCGATTGACATCCCTCAGCGGCTGGTGTACGATCAAGGACGTGCGGTTGCGACCTCAACCACCCTAAGGAGACCGTGCGTGGCACTACCGATGACGGAGATTGGCGGGCATAAGGTGTCGCGCCTGATGTGCGGCTCGAACAGCTTTTTCGGCTTTTCGCATATCAGCGCGGCGCGCGACGCCTGGATTCGCCGCACCTACACGGACGAATTGATCACCGAGATCATGTGCGCCGGCGCGCGGCTGGGCATCAACTGCTTCATCAGCGGGCCGCTGCCGCGCTTCGTCGGCATCCGCGAGGCCATCGAGAAGCAGACCGGCGTCCACACCGTCTGGTTCGCCACCCCGAGCGGCAAGGACCTTGCGGAGCTGAAGGAGGGCATCCGCGCGACGGCTGACCTGGGGGCCGAGTTCTGCATGCCCCACACGTGTTGGACCGAGGCCTATCTCGACGTGGCGAACATGGAAATCCGCGGCTACCCCGAGGCAGCCGAGCTCATCCGCAAGCTGGGCATGATTCCCGGCCTGAGCAATCACCGTCCCGAATCCCTCCGAGCGGTAGTCAAGCAGAAGTACGATTGCGCCACCATCACCCTTCCCTTCAACTCGGACGGCTTCCTGTGTTCGGTGGAGACGGACTGGACGGCGCGGCTGATCCAGGACTGCCCGATCCCCATCATCAGCATCAAGCCGCTGGCCTCGGGGCGCATCCAGCCGCCGACCGGCTTCTCCTTTGTCTACCGCCACATCAAGCCCACCGACACCGTGGCCGTGGGCGTCCTGAGCCGCGAGGAGATCGAAGAGGACGTCAAGCTCGCCCTCCAGTACATGGGCGCAAGCGGTGCCCCGGTGGCGACCGACCTCACCATGTCGCGCAGCAAGGCCGCGCTGGTGAAGTGAAGCCCGTGACGTGTGACCCGTGACGTGTGGCGCGAGAAGGCTGGGAACGGGACGGTCGCTGGCTCGCTACCGGGTCGGCGCGCGGCCGAGGGCTTTGTTGACGAGGATGCGGGGTTTGGAGCCGGGGGAGGTGAACTGGCCGGAGAGGACATCGTCCTCTCGGAAGCGGGCCATGAGGATTTCGGCGTCGCTGTAGCGGTTGCGGTCGTAGATGATCGAGATGAAGCCGTCGGGAGCCTGGAAGCCGTCGGGGTAGGAGATGCCTGGGCGCTCGTCGAGCACGAGGCCGCCGCGCCAGGTCTGGCCGTCGTCATCGGAGAGGAATGCGGTGAGGTGTGAGCGCTGGGGTGTGCGCTCGTCAATGCGGCCGTGCTTGACGAGGAGCAGACGGCCCGAGGCAAGGCGGCGGATGTGGAAGCGGGCGTTGATGTGGGGGAAGCGGACCTTGGGGGCGGTCCAAGTGCGGCCGTGATCGGAGGAGTGGCTCTCGGCGATGCCGTCCAGGGTGCGGGCGAGCATCCAGAGGCGGCCGTCGCGCAGTTCCACCAGCATGTGCTCGTCGAAGTCGAAGCGTGGGAAGGCGACGCCGCCGCGCTTCACCCAGGTCTTCCCCCCGTCGGTCGAGGCGAAGACGTGGGCCATGCGTTCGGGGTCTAGGTCGTGGAAGGCGTCGCGGAAGCCGGGCGGGATGGCCTTGGGGTCGCAGGTGGGGCGGCGGCGTTCGGTGGAGGCGTGGATGCGGTCGCGGCGCCAGAGCGAGATGGGCATGAGCCATTCGCCGCTCTTGAGGACGATGGGCTTGTTGAGGGTGCAGCCGTGCCAGATGCGGCGGGGTGGCGACCAGGTGGGGCGTGGGTCGTCGGGGTTGTCGCAGGTGATTGCCCAGGCGCCGGCGCGGCCGTCGAAGTAGCCCATCGCCTGGTCGAAGAAGAGCCAGAGGCGGCCGCTGGGGTCGGTCCAGAGGTTGCCGACGAGGGTGCGGCGCGGGAGGCCGCTTGGGGCGTTGGTGGGGTCAATGACGAGGCGGGGCTTGGACCAGGTGGTTCCGTTGTCGTCGCTGGTGGCGAGGACGAAGTAGGCGAGTTCGCTGTCGCCGCCGCTGACCCAGGCGGCCCAGAGGCGGCCGCCGGGGGTGCGGTCCATGCCGATGACCATGTTGACGTCGCGGGCTTCGTCGGCGTACTGCTGGCCTGGGTCGGTGTTGATGCTGGGCGGCTCGAGGGCCAGGTCGCTGGCTTGGGTTGCTTGTCGGCCTTCTGCTGCGAGGGCGTCACAGACGCCGGCCGCGAGGGGCAGGAGGGCTATGAGGAGAGGGGCGGCTGAAGGCCAGGGAGCAAGTGGGTCGGTCACAGGGCTGGTTCCTCGGGGGGTGGGGAAGCGTCGGCGACGGGGGGCGGGGAGGCCCAGACGACGCGGTTCTTGCCCTCGTGCTTGCCGCGGTAGAGGGCGTCGTCGGCGCGCTGGATGAGGGCTTCGGCGCTGGCGGCATCGTGGGGGAAGACGGCGATGCCGAGGGTGAGGGTGATGGTGCCGGGGCGCGACTCGTCCTCGAATGTGAACTGCTCGATTCGGGAGCGGATGGCTTCGGCGACGCGCTGGGCCCCGTGGTGGCCTGTGCCTGGGAGGATGACGGCGAACTCCTCGCCGCCGTAGCGGGCGACGATGTCGCTGCGGCGGGTGTTGTCGGTCATGATCTTGGCGACTTGGCGGAGGACGATGTCGCCTTTTGGGTGGCCGTGGGTGTCGTTGTAGTGTTTGAAGTTGTCGAGGTCGCAGAAGATGAGTGCGACGGGAGCGCCGAGCTGGGCGGACTTCGCGAGCTCGGCGGTCAGGGTGGCCATGAAGCGGCGCTGGTTGTAGAGGTCGGTGAGGCCGTCGTGCTCGGCGAGGTGCTCGGCGCGCTTGTAGAGCTGGGCGTTTTCGATGATGAGGCCGGCATGGCGGGCGAAGTGGGCGAGGAGGCCGAGTTCCTGGCCTGTGAAGTCGCGGGGGCGCTTGTCGAGTGCGGCGATGAGGCCGATGCTGCGGTCGGTCGCGCGGCGGCCGCGGCCCAGGGGGGCGACCATGAGGCAGGAGTAGCCCTGGGCGGCGAGTGCGGGGAACTGGCCGCTGGAGGTGAGCTGGTTGACGAGGCGGGAGCGGCCGCGTTCGATGACGTCGCGCCGCACCTCATCGCCGAGGTCCACCGCCTCGCCGCCCTCGACGATGGAGAGGGTGAACCCGCCCGTCTCGTCGTCGTAGAGCTGGAGCATGAGGCAGCTCACGCTGAGGGTGGAGTGGAGGGTGCGGACGGCCTCGTTGAGGACGGCCTCGAGGTTGCGGGTGTGGGTGAAGACCTCGATGAGGTCACTGATGCGTGCCATGAGGGCGGCCTGGGACTGCTCGTAGGCCTCGCGGCGGCGGAGGGCGTCTACCTTGCGCTCGAGGACCACGCAGTCGCGGTGGGCGCCGCGCATGAGGCGGCGGTGCCACAGGGCGCCGAGGAGGAGGACGGCGGCGAGTGTGGTCGCCAGCACTGCGAGGCTTTTGGCCTTGGCCTGGAGGACGTCGGGGTTGTCGCGGAAGGCCAGGAGTGGGAGGATGACGAGGCAGGCGGCCAGGGCGCCCAGCGCCAGCGCGGCGACGAGGGCTCTGGAGGACCGCCGGCGGCGCAAGCGCCGCTCGTGCGAGGCATCGGTCTCCCAGGTTGAGCCGGGTGGTTCCGCTGGCACGGTTCCCTCTCCTCGGTGTCCCCTCGGGGGGGGCGGGCGCCTAGGCTTCGCCCTCGATGGTGCCGACCTCGATCTTGACGTCGCTACGCTCTTCGATGCGGTCAATCTTGCCATCGCGTATCCAGACGATGCGGTCGGATGCGCTGAGCATCTTGTGGTCGTGGGTGGCGGAGATGATGGTGACGCCTTGCTCCTTGTTGAGCTGCTGGAGGAGCTCGATGATCTCGGTGCCGGTCTTGATGTCGAGGTTGCCGGTCGGCTCGTCGGCGAGGATGAGGCTGGGGTCGTTGGCCATGGCGCGTGCGATGGCGACGCGCTGCTGCTGGCCGCCTGAGAGCTCGAAGGGCTTGTGGGAGACGCGGTCGCCGAGGCCGACCTTGGTTAGGAGGGCGACGCCCTTGTCGCGGGCCTCGTCGGTCGTCAGGCCGGCGAAGACCATCGGCAGGGTGACGTTTTCCAGGGCGGTCATCACGGGGATGATGTTGAAGGTCTGGAAGATGTAGCCGATCTTGCGGCAGCGCAGCCAGGCCAGCTCGTAGGCGTCAAGTTGGGCGACGTCCACCTCCTCGATGTAGACCTTGCCGGAGGTGGGCTTGTCGAGGCCGCCGACCATGTTGAAGAGAGTGGTCTTGCCGGAGCCCGACGGCCCCATTATCGAGATGTACTCGCCCGCGCGGATCTCGAGGTCTACGCCCTTGAGCGCGTGGACCTCTACCTTGCCCATCCTGTAGACCTTTGTGACCTCGCGCGTGCGAACGATGTTCTGCTGCATGGGGCGTTCTCCACTATTCCTCGATACGCATGGCTTCCACAGGCTCCATGCGGGCGGCGCTGCGCGCAGGGAGGATGGCGGCGCCGGCGGAGAGGACGAGGCCGACGATGGCGGCCATGAGGGCGGCGAAGCCGAGCGAGCCGAGCGGGAGGTAGCTGAACGTGGGGGAGCCATAGACGAGCCACTGACGAAGGGTCGAGAGGACCACGCCGATGAGGATGCCGGCCAGGGTGCCGATGAAGCCGAGGGCGGTGGACTCCACGAGGAAGATCTTCACGATGAAGGCGTCGAGGGCGCCGAGGCACTTCATCGTGCCGATCTCACGGAACCGCTCCTGGACGGTCATGAACATTGCGTTGACGATCCCCACGAAGCACACGAGGAGTGCGAGGACGGCGAGCCATTTGTCGGTTGGGGTCATGTAGCTGAGAAAGGTGCCGATGCCGCCTGAGCCGGCCTGGGCTTTGGCGGCGGGCGCTGCCTCGGGCTGGGCCTGGGGCGCCTCGCCCGTCGCGGCCGCGGCATCGCCCTTCACCCGCTCCTGCTGGAGGATCGTGTCGAGGCGGCCCTTGACGGCCTCGGTCTCGCGACGGCGGTCCAGCAGATAGCTTTCGAGGAGTGCGAGGCTCTTGGCCGCCTCGAGGTCGGCCTTGAGGGCCTCGACCTCGGCGGTGAGCCGCTTGGCTTCGTCGCTTGTTGCCGTCTTGATGGCCTGTTGCTTTGCGTAGATGGCGCGCTCCTTGCGCGCCCTGGCTGCCGCAAGGTCGCGGGCGTATTGCTGCTCGACCTGTGCCTTGCTGGGGGCGCCGGCGCCGCCCCTCATGGCTCGGCGGACCACCGCGAGGCGCTGCTTGAGGGACTCGAGCTCGCGCTGGGGGCCGAGGTCCAGCCCGGCGGTGATGGCGGTGGAGGTCCAGATGGACATCAGGAAGGCGATGGCGAGGATGATGCTGCTCATGGTGATCATCGAGCGCCAGAAGCGGACGCGGATGCTCTTGAAGGCGATCTCGATGGCCTTGCTCCACGGGAGCATGATCTGCTTGCCGATGCGCGCCTGGGCGTTGTGGGGCAGGGCCGCTTCTCGCTGCTTCATCCCTGGGGTCTCCAGCTAGGCCGTCACGGATCGGTCTGAGCTCGGGGTTTGTCGGCCCTCAGGACGGCGATGCCGATGAGGCCCTTGCGCGCGAGCTGGCGCAAGTAGGCCACCACCGATACCTCAGCCTCCTTGCGGTGGAGCTTGTAGCGGGCCGCGAGGGCGTGGATGATGTCGCGCACGGTTCGCTTCCCGTCGCAGAGGCCCCACACATAGCTGCCGATCTCATCGAGCACGATGCGTCGCACCTTTGGGACGTAGAGGACCCGCGCCACGAGCCTCGCCCACCGGTTGGGGCGGAGGGGAATGATGAGGCGCGTTTCGCCCGCATCGGTCTGCTCGACCTGGACCGCCTCGTTGCGCAGGGGCACGGAGGCGAGCGATTGCTCCCGCGACAACGGCTTCGCGCGACGCCAGAAGGCCAAGTTCGGCACGCTGTCCTTTCCTGTGGCTCAGTGACAGGCGATTGACCCCGCGCACCGCTCGGCGAGGTGGTCGCCAGCCGTCGCTGTCGTGCAGCGGACGGCGAGGATCTTGTCGGAGCTCGCGCAGTGCCAGGCCAGCGCGGTCAGGTGACGCCTCCTGGCGAAGAGCGAGAGCGGCCGCACCTTGAGGCTTTGCACGCCCTCGCATCGCACGGCTGGGTGGCCGCGATAGTCGGCGGCGCGGGCCGTCACATTGTAGCCGCGCAGCCCCTTGGCAAGGGTCGTGCGGAGCCATTGCTCGAGCGAGCCCTTCCGCAGCGTCAGCTCGGCGAGGCTGTGGCGGATGACCTCCAACTCGTCGTTGCCGGCCCTGAACAGGAACTCCAACCGCCCGGTCTGGAGCGAGCTGTGCTCGAGGCGCCAGGCCTGGGGCGCCTGGAAGCTGAGCCCGAAGAGCGCCCACTCCTCCATGCCGTCGCGCGGCGCCACGCGCAGGCTGCCGAAGATGCGGCGCGCGAGGCTCCTGTCGTCCTTTCCCTCCTCGAAGAAGACCCGCACGTGGACCAGCCGCCGCGATTCTGGGGCGACCAGGAGGACGCTGTGAGCGTTGAAGCCGCCGCGCCAGGTGAAGGCCTCGTGGTCGAGGCCAGCGAGCTCGCGGATGGTGCGGCCTCGCTCGACCCGTGGCTCCGGCGCCCCGCGGGGCAGCTTCTTGCGGGTCTGCCTCAGATAGTTGTCAACCAGCGCCGAGGCGGGCGGAGCGCTTCGGCCCAGGGTCTCCCAACGCAGCTCGAGCCGCGCGTGTGTCTCGTCCTCGACGCGCAGATAGCCGTTGCCGCGGTCGCCCTCCAGGCGTCCCGGGCACCAGTCCTCGGGCACGTCGAGCGAGATGCCCTGCCAGCCCAGTCGGCCCCACGCCTCCTGTCCGCTCATGGCACTTGGCGTCCCACTTGGCCTGCGCGCCGGTATGAATCTAGCAGAGCGTTAGGGCTTTGTCAACAAGGTTGATCGCCCTGGGTGGCGCGGCTATAATGCCACTGACGACCTGGCGACGGGCGATGGTGGGCTCGATAGGAGGCTTGCGTGTGGTCATCGGGGTGCCGAAGGAGATCAAGGCCGACGAGTATCGCGTGGCCCTCACTCCGGTTGGGGCGGAGGAGCTGCGGCGGCGCGGCCATCGGGTCGTGGTTCAACGTGGGGCGGGGGAGGGCAGCGGGATTGACGACGCCCTCTACGCCGAACACGGGGCCGAGATCGTGGACGACCCGGCGGCCGTCTACCGTGCCGCGGACCTCGTGGTGAAGGTCAAGGAGCCGTTGCCGCAGGAGTACGGCCTCCTGCGCCGCGGGCAGGTGGTGTTCGGCTACTTCCACTTCGCCGCCTCGCGCGAGTTGACCAAAGCCCTGCTGCGAGCCGGCATCGTGGCCATCGCCTATGAGACGATTCACACGCCCGAGGGCAGCCACCCGCTGCTGACGCCCATGAGCGAGATCGCGGGCAAGATGTCCATCCAGGAGGGGGCGAAGTACCTGGAGCGGCCGATGATGGGGCGCGGCATCCTGCTAGGAGGGGTGCCTGGGGTGGAGCCCGCAAACGTCCTCGTCATCGGCGGCGGCACGGTGGGCACCTATGCGGCGAAGACCGCCGCCGGCCTGGGCGCCCACGTGTGGATAACCGACATCAACCTGGACCGGCTGCGCTACCTCGACGATATCATGCCGGCCAACGTTGTGACGCTGTACTCGGACGCCCACACCCTGCGCGCGAAGGTGCGGGAGGCCGACCTCCTCGTCGGCGCGGTGCTCGTGGAGGGCGCGCGGGCGCCTGTCCTGGTCTCCGAGGCGATGGTGCGCACGATGAAGCCGGGGGCCGTCATCGTGGACGTGTCGGTGGACCAAGGCGGCTGCATCGAGACGACCGAGCCGACAACCCATCAGAACCCGATTCGCATCAAGCACGGGGTCGTGCACTACGGGGTGACCAATATGCCGGGCGCCGTCGGGCGCACCTCCACCTACGCCCTCACCCATGCCACGCTGGCTTATCTGCTGGAGATTGCCGACAAGGGTTACGAGCAGGCTGCTGCCACCAGCCCCTCCATCCGCGCCGGGCTCAACCTCGTGCTCGGAGAGGTCACTAACCGCGCCGTGGCCGAGACCTTCGGCCTCCCCTTCCGCGAGCCCCCAGGGACCTGATGGGGCAGCTCAGGGGTGTTGCTCGGCGATGACCTTTTCGATGAACTTGACGGCCTCGCCGACCGTTTCGACGGCCAGGGCGGCGTCCTGGTCCATCTCGATGTCGAACTCGTCCTCGAAGGCGGCGACGAGCTCGATGCTCTGGATGGACTCCGCGCCGAGGTCGCGGACGAAGTGCGACTCCGGCTTCACGTCGTTGGGGTTGACCTTGAGCAGCCGCGCCGTCACCTTGCGCACACGCTCCGCAACGTCGCTCATGTGGGGCTCCTTAGCCGAGACTCCAGGGGTCAGAGGGCTCATTCCTCGGGGCCGCGGGCGCGCGAGCGGCGGATATGCTTGTCCCGCTCGGGCCTGGTGAGGGAGCGCAGGGCCTCCAGCAGCGCGGCCTCGGCGTCGCTGAGCACCTGTTTGCGGCGGCTCATGGCCGTCCGCGCCGTCTTCATCGTGTCCTTGAACGCGATGTTGATGAGCTTGCCGTTGAGGAAGGTGGTGAAGGATGGGATGAACTTTGGGCTTACGCTGCCGGTGGCCATGACGTTGCACATGACGCCGATGACGGTGCCGGTGTTGAGTATAGTGCCGATGCTGGTCTTGGTGTGGTCGCCGATGAAGCAGCCAACCTTCGTGTCGGCGGTGTCCACCAGCTCGCCATCGAGGTAGACCTCGACGTTCGAGTAGTCGTTCTTGAGGTCGCTGTTGGTCGTCATGGCGCCCAGGTTCACCCACTCGCACACGTAGGCGTGGCCGAGGAAGCCGTCGTGGTACTTGTTGCTGAAGCCGTGGATGATGGACTCCTCGACCTCGCCGCCGACGCGGCAGACGGGGCCGATGGAGCAGCCCTCGCGGATTTTGCCCCCTACGATGATGGTGCCGCGGCCGATGTAGCATGGCCCCTCGATCCGCGTGTGGGGGTTGATCACCGCGCCCTCGTCAATCGTCACGGGGCCGTGGGTGGTGTCAATGCACACGAAGGGCTGGACCTCGGCGCTGGGGGCGATGTAGACCTGCTCCTTGCTGCCCCAGACGGCGGCGTGGTCGGAGAAGGTGCCGACGATGCCCGCCTTGCCCGCGTGGCGGAAGTCGGCCACGAGGGCCGCGGGGTTGTGCTGGATGAGCTCCCAGAAGCGTGAGAGCACGGTCACGCTCACGTCGAGGGTGGCCCGCCCTGTGTCGAGCGCTGCCAGAAGCTCGGCGGGGGTCCTGGCGGCGATGCGGTCGGCGGTGGCTCGCGACACGCGGGCGGCGACCGTGGTGCCGTTGACGCCCAGGAGCTCGTCGGGGCCTTGGGCGGCAATCGCGCCGGGGTCGAGCAGCAGGCAGCGGCCGTTGACCAGGAGCAGGTCGTCGCCCTGCAGTGACGCCGGGTCGTTCACAGGCGCCCCCAGGCGCTGGCGGAGGACTGGCGCCAGGAGCTCGCGGGCGAAGTATGCCACGGGCGCCCTGGGGGCCAGGCGCTGGAGCTTCTCGGCTAGCGTGGTGGCGCCGCAGCGCAGCTCGAAGACCGCGCGCATGTAGGTGAGGGGGTAGAACTTCGTGAAGGTCTCGTCCTCGTAGATGACTAGCCTCATGGCCGGCTCCTCATTGCTTCCGGGTCACGGCGAGGGTGTCGCGGGCGATCATCAGCTCCTCGTTGGTGGGGACGACGAGGATGCGGATGCGCGAGGCTGGGGTGCTGATCGTGGCCTCGCGGCCCCGAGCCTCATTGGCGGCGGGGTCGAGTTCGATGCCCAACGGCTCCAGGCCCTCGAGAATCTGGCGGCGGATGGGGGCGTTGTTTTCCCCGATGCCGCCGGTGAAGATGATGGCGTGGACGCGGCCGAGGACTGCCAGGTAGGCGCCGATGTACTTGCGGATGCGATAGCAGAAGACGTCGAGTGCGAGTCGCGCGCGCTCGTGGGTGGGGGCGGCCTGGGTGAGGGTGCGGCAGTCGTTGCTGAGGCCCGAGAGGCCCAGGAGGCCGCTGCGCTTGTTCAGGAGGGCGTCAATCGCCTCCAGGCTCATCCCCTCGGTGCGGGCGAGGTGGAAGATGATCGCAGGGTCAATGTCGCCGCTGCGCGTCCCCATCACGAGGCCCTCGAGCGGCGTGAGGCCCATCGTGGTGTCTACAGACCTGCCGCCGGCCACGGCGGCCATCGAGCAGCCGTTGCCGAGGTGGCAGGTGATGGCGCGGAAGTTGTCCAGGGCCACGCCGAGCATCTCGGCGGCGCGCAAGGTGACGAAGCGGTGAGACGTGCCGTGGAAGCCGTAGCGTCGGATGCGCCCCTTCTCGTAGAGCTCGTAGGGTATGGCGTAGATGAAGCTGTGCCGGGGCATGGTCTGGTGAAAGGCGGTGTCGAAGACCGCCACGTTGGGCTTGCCCGGGAAGGCCCGCGCGGCGCAGCGGATGCCGACGAGGTTCGGCGGGTTGTGCAGCGGGGCCAGGGCCGAGAACTCCTCCAGCGCGGCGATGACGGTGTCGTCAATGAGCGTGGATGCGACGAACCGCTCGCCGCCGTGGACGACCCGGTGGCCGATGGCGTCAATGCCATCGGGGGACGAGATGACCCCGGCCGGGGGCTCGAGGAGCGCCCGCCGGATGTGGGCGAATGCCTCTTCGTGGCTGGCGACGCGGGCCTCGTGGCGGACCTCTTGCCCCCGCGCCGCGTGGCGGATGACGGAGACCTCCTCCCCGATCTTCTCCACGATGCCTTTGGCGAGCAGAGTCTCGTTGGCCATGTCGAAGAGCTGGTACTTGACCGAGGACGAGCCGCAGTTGATCACGAGAATCGTCAGTGGGGGTCTCCTATGCTGAGGCGTGCGCCTGGGGCTGATGCTGCGCCAGGACGCCTATGAAGGCGGCAATAGTGACGATGTCGTCGGCTGTTGCCCCGCGCGAGAGGTCGGAGATAGGCTTGGCGAACCCCTGGAGGAGCGGCCCATAGGCCCGCGCGCGCCCGTGGTACTGGGTGAGTTTGTAGGCGATGTTGGCCGCGTCGAGGTCGGGGAAGATCAACACGTTGGCGCGCCCGGCAAGCTTGCTCTGGGGGCACTTGTACTGGGCCACGCGCGGCACGAGGGCAGAGTCGGCCTGGAGTTCCCCGTCAATCAGGATGTCAGGGGCCTTCTGCTGTGCGAGCCTGGTCGCCTGCACCACGCGGTCAATGCGTGGGTGGACGGCGCTGCCCTTGGTGGAGCAGGAGAGCATTGCGACGCGCGGCTCGATGCCGAGCGTCCTCTGGGCGGTGCGGGCCGAGGTCACCGCGATGTCGGCCAGTTGCTGAGCCGTGGGATCAATGTTCACGCTCGCGTCGGCATAGATGAGCACTCGGTCCTCCTCGGGCCAAGAGTCGGGCAGGACCATGACGAAGATGCTGGAGGGGACGGAGACGCCTGGCGCGAGGCCGATGGCGAGGCCGCCGGCCTCGATGACGCGCGCGCTGGGGCAGGTGGCGCCGGCCACCATGCCGTCGGCGCCGCCGGTGCTTACGATCATGGCCCCGAAGAGGAGGTTGCGGCGCAGGATGTGGTGGGCGACGCGCGCGTCCACGTGGCGCCGCTCGGCGTAGGCCTGGGCGTAGCGGTCCAGGGCGAGCTGCTCGGCGGGGTTGCGGAGCTCGATGCCGTCGAGGGAGAACCCAGCCTGTGCTGCGAGGGAGCGCAGCTCGTCGGGCGGGCCGAGGACGATGGGCTCGCAGATGCGCTCGCGGGCGCATGTGGCGGCAGCCTCGAGGATGCGCGGGTCGGCGCCCTCGGGGAAAACGATGCGCCGCGGCGCTGCGCGCGCCAGGCAGCGGAAGCGTTCGGCGATGTCGGTGTGCATCGCGGCTACCGGCGGAACTTGAGGGTGAGGCCCGCGGCAGCGTCCTCGGTGAGCACGCAGGTCACGTCGGGGTGGAGTTGAAGGGCGCTGGCGGGGCACTTGACCGAGACCGGCCCCTCGAGGGCGGCGGTGACGGCGGCCACCTTGTTGGCGCCCGCGGCCAGCATGATGATCTTTTCGGCCTCCAGGATCGTGCCGATGCCCATCGTGATCGCGCGCTTCGGCACATCGTCTATGCTCGCGAAGAAGCGCGAGTTCGCCTGGATCGTGTCCTCCGTGAGGTCCACCGCGCGGGTGCGCGACGCCAGCGAGGAGCCCGGCTCGTTGAAGCCGATGTGGCCGTTGCGGCCGATGCCCAGCACCTGGCAGTCTATCCCCCCCACGTCCTCGATCATCGCCTCGTACACCATGCAGTGCGTCTCGATGTCCTCCGCCATCCCGTCGGGCAGGTGGGTGCTCGCCTTCACGATGTTCACGTGGTTGAAGAGCTCGTGGTCCATGAAATAGCGATACGACTGGTCGTGGGTGCCGGGGAGGCCGATGTATTCGTCGAGATTGAAGGAGATCGTGGTGGCGAAATCTAGGTCCTCTTCCTTATGGAGGCGGATGAGCTCGCGGTACAGGGTCTTCGGGGTATCGCCCGTGGCGAGGCCCAGCACGTAGTGGGGCTTGGCCCGCATCCCATCGGCGATGATCGCAGCGGCCTCCTTGCCCATCTCCTCCCGCGACTTGACGACGATCACCCGCATCGCGTTCTCCTCAAGACAAGAATGCGCTCAGACTCCCCCCGGCCAAGAGAACGGGCAGAGTATGGCAAAAAGCGGCCCGCTAGTCAAGTCGCCGTTTGGACACACCAGCAATGGCCAAGCTCTCGCGCCGCCGGGCCGGGCCACGGCGCTCGACCCTCTCCCTCCCCTCTCCCTACAAGGGAGAGGACTTTCCACGCAACGGATAGGAGTCTCCACACGAGGGGAGGAGTTTCTACCCCCCTCCCTCTTAGGGAGGGGGTAGGGGGAGGGTCCGCGCGTGTGGTGTGGGGAGGCGTTAGGGCTCCGGATCGGCGCACGTGGTGTGGGGAGGCGCCAGGGCTTCGGGGCGGCGCGTGTGGCTTGGGGAGGCGCTGCGGCTTGGGGCCGGCGGCTCTTGGCCATTCGCCGCCCTTCGTTCGGCACTGGGGTTCGTTGACTCGCTCCGGCTCGACGACTATAATTCGCCCAGGGAGTATGGCGGAGCTGCGGATGACGATGCTTGCGAGCGGCGACGACGGGCTGCACGCGCTCCAGGGGACAGTCGAGCGGGTCGTCTTCTCGGCCCCGGACGGCGGCTATGCGGTGGCGCGCGTGCGCCCCGAGGGCGGGCGCGAGCTGGTCACGGCGGTAGGTAGGCTCATCGAGCTGAAGGAGGGGGAGCTGCTGCGGCTCGAGGGGCGCTGGTCGGTCCACAAGACCTATGGCCGCCAGTTCGAGGTCGAGCGCTACGAGGTCGTGGCCCCGACGAGCGCCAGGGGCATCGAGCGCTATCTCGGCTCGGGGCTGATCCCCGGCATCGGGCCGGAGCTGGCCAAACGCCTCGTGCGCCGGTTCGGCGACCGGACCCTTGAGGTGATCGAGCAGCAGCCCGAGCGGTTGCTCGAGGTGGAGGGCATCGGGCGGAAGCGGCGGCAGCAGATAGTCGAGGCCTATGCCGCCCAGAAGGGCGTCCGCGAAGTAATGGTCTTCCTCCACCAGTACGGCGTCACGCCCTCCGTGGCCGGCAGAATATACAACGCCTACGGCGGGTCAGCCATCAGCGTCGTCCGCGACAACCCGTATCGCCTGGCCTCCGACATCTTCGGCGTGGGCTTCCGCACGGCCGACCGCGTGGCCGAGAGCATGGGCGTGGCGCGGGACTCGCCTCAGCGGGCCGCCGCGGGCGTGGTCTACACCCTTCAGGAGCTGGGCGACGAGGGCCACGTCTGCCTCCCCCAGCAGCGGCTTGCCGAGGCCGCCGGCCGCATCCTCGAGCTGCCGCCAGAAAAGGTTCTCGCCGCCATCGAGGCCCAGGTCGCCGCCGGCGAACTCGTCCGCGAGGAGGGCCATCCGGCAAAGCCCATCTACCTGCCCGCCCTCTACACGGCGGAGACTGGCGTGGCGCGTTCCCTGCGAGACCTTGCCGCCACGCCGGCGCCCTTTCCGCCCATCGCGCCCGACCGCGCTCTGGAGTGGGTGGAGCAGCGCGTGGGCATCCAGCTCTCGGCCGGCCAGCGCGATGCAGTGGCCAAGGTCCTGACGCGCAAGCTCACCGTGATCACCGGCGGGCCAGGCGTGGGCAAGACCACTGTGCTCCGCTGCCTGGTGGAGGTCTTCCGCGCCCGCAGGCTGCGCGTGGCCCTGGGCGCGCCGACGGGCCGCGCGGCCAAGCGCCTGGCCGAGACCGCCCGCGCCGACGCCATGACCATCCACCGCCTCCTCAAGTACCAGCCCCGCACCCACGAGTTCGACGTCAACGACAGGAACCCGCTCGATGCCGACGTTGTGGTGGTGGATGAAGCCTCGATGCTCGACGTGCTGCTGGCCTATCATCTTGTGCGGGCGCTGAGGCCCCAGACGCTCCTCGTCCTCGTCGGCGACGTTGACCAGCTCCCCTCCGTGGGGCCGGGCAGCGTGCTCCGCGATGTCATCGAGTCGGGCGTCGCGGCTGTGGCGCGCCTCACCGAGATTTTCCGCCAGGCCGCCTCCAGCCTCATCGTGGCCAACGCCCACCGCATCAACCGCGGCGAGATGCCTAACCTGAAGGACGGCGGCGCTGAGGTCGAGCGCGACTTCTTCTTCCTCGAGCGCGATAGCCCCGAGGCCACCGCCGACACGATCCTGGACCTCTGCGCCCGCAGGCTCCCCGCCCGCTACGGGCTCGACCCGGTCCTGGACATCCAGGTGCTCGCCCCCATGCACAGGGGCACCGTGGGCGCCCAGGCCCTCAACGCGCGCCTCCAGGACGCCCTCAACCCCGCCGGGGCGCGGCACACCGTCGGCGGGCGCCCCTTTCGCGTGGGCGACAAGGTAATGCAAGTCCGCAACAACTACGACAAAGAGGTCTACAACGGCGACCTTGGGCGCGTCGTCGAGGTCCTCCCAGAGGACGACGGAATGATCGTGCGGATTGACGAGCGCGACCTCACCTACCGACCCGAAGAGGTGGACGAACTCGTGCCCGCCTACGCCATCACCATCCACAAGTCCCAGGGCTGCGAGTACCCCGCCGTCGTGGTGCCCCTGATGACTCAGCACTACATGATGCTCCAGAGGAACCTCCTCTACACGGCGGTGACGCGCGGAAGACGCCTCGTCGTCCTGGTCGGCACCAAGCGGGCCGTTGCCATCGCGGTCCACAACAACCGCATCCGCGAACGCCACTCGCTCCTGCGCGAGCGCCTGGCCCACGTCGCCCAGCAACCGCCCGATGCGCCATCCCACGGTCCCAAGAGCCCCAGGAAGTGAGACGCCCCAATGCCCGAGGCCCCGCTGCGTCCCGCTGATTACGTAGTGCAACTGATGGCCAAGGCCGCCACGCTCAACCAGCGCGACCCCCTGCTGCGCGGCCGCCTGATCGAGCTCCCCACAGATGGCGACGTGATGATCACGGGCGACCTCCACGGCAACGTCTCGAACTTCCATCGCATCACCCGCATCGCCGACCTCCCGCGGCATCGCAAGCGCCACGTCCTCCTTCAGGAAGTCCTCCACACCATGTACCTCGACACCCCAGACCGCTCCTTCCAGCTCCTCGAAGAAGTGGCCATCTACAGGAGCGTCTACCCCAGCCAGGTGCACATCCTGCTGAGCAACCACGACCTCGCCGAGCTCTACGGGCTGGAGATCATGAAGCAGGGGCGCTCGACCATCCGCGTCTTCGATGCCGCCCTCAAGGAGGCCTACCAGTTCAACGCCGACGTCGTCCGCCGGGCCTACAACGCCTTCCTGCGTTCCTTGCCCTGGGCCGCCGCTACCCAATCGGGCATCTTCATCTGCCACTCCGTCCCCGACAGTAAGCACCTCGACGACTTCAGCCGCGAGCTCTTCACCCAGCCGAACCCAGAGCCCAACATGGACCGCGGCAGCCCCATCTTCCGCCTCGTCTGGGGGCGCGACCTCTCCCCACACGCCACCGCCGAGTTCGCACGTCGAGTCGGCGCCAAGCTCGTCATCACCGGCCACCACCCCTGCCGCGAAGGCCACACCGAGCCCAACCCCCAGCTCATCATCCTCGACAGCAAGGACGCGCGCGGCGCCTACGTCATCCTGCCGCTCGACGAAGACCACTCCCAGGCCGACATCGTCGCCCGCATCAGATTCCTCAACTTCTAGCGCGCGCGTGTGACCCAACCTCGACCCCCGCGCTCCGTTGATCTCCCGACGAAGCCCTGCTAGAATCCGGGCTAACGGAGTGGAACCCGATGCGACACGCTCGATTGGTAATTGCGTGGCTGGCTCTGGCCGCGGCGGCATCTCTGGCAGGGGAGGGCAGGGCGCCGAGGATTGTCGCCGTGCGCCCGTCGGCCGCCGAAGTGCCAGTCCTCGACCACCTCGAGCTCACCATCCGCCTCGACGCCGACTTCAAGAACCCCTACGACCCCGACGAGATTGACCTCGGGGCCGACGTGGCCGAGCCCGGCGGCGCCCTGCGCCGCGTCAACGCCTTTGTCTTCCAGGACTACGAGCGCACCCTCAAGGACGGCAAGGAGCACCTCGCGCCGCGCGGTGAGCGCGTCTGGAAAGTCCGCTACACCCCCACCTCCCCAGGCCCTCACCGCTACCAGGTGCGCGTGCGCACCCGCGGCGGCGAAGCCGTGGGCGAAGCGGGGAGTTTCGTGGCCATCCCCTCCAAGCGCCCTGGCTTCATCCGCGTCAGCCCCCGCAACCCCCGCTACTTCGAGTTCTCCACCGGCCACCCCTACTTCCCGATCGGCCACAACGTCTGCTGGGCCGACTCCCAGCTCAAGACCTACGACTACGACAACTACTTCCGCAAGATGGCCGCCGCCGCAGAGAACTTCACCCGCATCTGGATGTGCTCCTGGAGCCTTGAGCTCGAGGGCATCCGCCTCGACGACTACCGCCTCGACAACGCCTGGCGCCTCGACCACATCATCGCCTTCGCCCGCACCTACGGCATCTGCTTCAAGCTCTGCTTCGACAATTTCTACGACTTCGCCCAGCGGCGCCACAGCCCCTACTGGCGCGCACACGGCGGAATGTGCGACAAGCCCGCCGACTTCTTCACCTCCGAAGCCGCCAAGACCCACTACCGCCGCCGCCTCCGCTACATCGTCGCCCGGTGGGCACACGCCCCACAGATCATGGCCTGGGAACTCTGGAACGAGATGGACTACGCCCCCAGCGAGCGCGGCAAGGTCCTCTCCCGCAAAGAGGCCTACATGCTCCGCTGGACCACCGAGATGGCCGCCGAACTCCGCCGCCTCGACCCCTACCGCCACCTCGTCACCAACACCCTCGCCGCCTACACCGACTGGCCGGAGTTCTGGGCCTCACCCGCACTCGACTTCGTCCAACTCCACTCCTACATCCAGCCCGACTGGGAGCCCACCCCCAAGCAATACGACGCCGCAGCTCTCGTCCTCGACCAGGCCGAGGACTTCTACCAGTTCCGCAAGCCCTTCCTCATCGCCGAATACGGCTTCCACCCTAGCGGGAGCGAAAACCGCCTCAACAGGCTCGACCGCACCGCCATTCACCTCCACAACGCACTCTGGGCCTCCTGCCTCAGCGGCGCCGCAGGCGCACCAATGCTCTGGTGGTGGGACAACTACGTCGAGCCCAACGACCTCTACTACCACTACCGCGCCCTAGGCCGCTTCCTTGCCGGCGTGGACTGGGCCGGCCAGCCCTGGCAACCCATACGCGACGAAGGACGCTCCCCACTCCGCATCGTCGGCCTCCGCACCACCACCCACGCCCTCCTATGGTTCCAGGACCGCCGCAACACCTGGCATCGCCGCCTCATCCTCAAGGAGCCCCCGCGCCTCCTCGAACCCTTCTGCATCCGCCTGCCCGGCCTCAGGCCCGGCGCCTACGACATCGAATGGTTCGACACCTACAACGGCACGGCCATCACCACCACCAGGGCCATCGCCGACCACGCCGGCCTGCCCATCGAAATGTCCCACCTCGTCAAGGCCCCCGACGTCGCCCTCAAGATCGCCCCCCACACCCCACGCCCCGAGCGCAAGCCCTCCTGGTGACCCCCGCCAGCCGCCCCAGCGCTCCCCGCCCACCGGTCCCCACGCGCGTCGCAAGGTTCCGATTGCCCCGACGGGTCGCAGGCGCGGCACTCCCTCCTGGACTGCGCCCGTGCAGTGCGTCAGCCTTTCGGATGCGGCGACTTGTCGCCGCTCTTTACCCCGGCCGTGCGTGGGATGGCGCGGGGGGGGGATCGTGAGCCTCGGGGCGATGTAAGCCGGGGTCGAGAGCGGGAGCGAGATGCCGCTCCCCGAGGGCCTGTCGCCCGATGGCGCGGGCCCGGGCGCGGCGGTCGGTGGAGGCGAAGGCCCTGCGTGCGGCTCAGGCGTCGCCCGCCAGGTCTTTGATGGCGCTGACGATGTGGGCGACGAGGGTCGGGATGTCCTTCTCGGGCACGGAGCAGAAGGCGATGCGGATGCCGTTGATCTTGCCGCCCTCGCTGGGGACGACGCCGACCTTGTAGTTGGTGATGAGGTGCTCGGCGAGCTTGTGGGCGGGGACGCCCTCGATGTCGCAGAAGCAGAAGAAGCCGGCGTTGAAGGGCAGGGGCTTGAGCTGCGGGAGGCGCGCTTTGGCCAGCTCGTCGTGGAGCCGTCGCGCACGGCGGGCCAAGACGTCTACGACGCGCTTGCGCTCGGCCAGAATGGTGTCCATGTCGCCCAGGGCCTTGAGCACGGCCGCTTGCACCGGCCGTGTGCAGTTGGAGACGGTGCTGCGGATGACGCCGCCCAGCTTGTTGTCGAGTTCGTCCTGAAGGGCCTTGCGCTCGACGTCGAGGCCCGAGGGGAGGCCGAAGGTGATGAAGCCGAGGCGGCCGCCGTATAGGAGGAACTCCTTTGAGGCGCCGTCGAGCTTGATGGGCAGGATGCGGCGGTGGGCATCGCAGAGGTCGCCAAAGATCGAGCGCTGAAGGGCGTTGGGGTCGTAGACGTAGCCCTCGTAGGCGTCGTCCACGAGCACCACAAGCGGCTTGCCCGCCTGCTCGACGACCTCGACGAGGGCGTGGACGATGGCCGGCACGCTGTCCCTGGGCGGCACGAAGCCGGCGGGGTTGTTGGGGAAGTTGAGCATCAGGACGGCTTTGGGCTGTCCCGCGAGGGTGTCGAGGAGCTTGCGCTGCATGCCCTTGATGTTGAGGCGGTCGCCGTCGAAGAAGGGGAAGGTTTCGATGTGCGCCCCGATGTGGCGCTCGAGGACGTTGCTGTAGTTCTCCCAGAGGCGGTCTGGCGATACGACGACCTCGTCGCGGTCCACGAAGAGCTTGCCGGCGATGAAGATGCCGCCGGTGACGCCTGGGGTGACGGCTGGGAGGGAGAGGCAGGGCTCGACGCGGGACCGCACGTCGTCGAGCTTGCGCAGAATCCAGTCGCGCCAGGCCCTCCGCAGGTCGGGCAGGCCGAGCATCGGGGCGTAGGCCACCACGTCCTCGCTCTTCAGCCCCGCGAAGGGGCGCGTGACGGAGGGCAGGTAGAAGGTCACGGGCTTGTCGGGCGCGCCGGCGACGATCTCGCTCTCTGGCCCCTGGGCGCTCCCGATCGTCGCGTCAATCGTCGCCTCCTTCTTCGCGCGAGCCGTCCAGTAGAAGATGCCCTGCGGTAGCCAGATGCTCCGGCCGAACGCCGACAGGAGGTTGATGATTCCCGACTTCTTGAGTGAGTCAAATTCCATGTGAGCGCGGCTCCTTGGTTGGGGAGAGATGCGGGGATTCCTGACGCCGGGAGCACGGCGTCCCCTCCCTCCCGGCTGACGGCAAGAGTATACTGCGATGGTGTGGGGGAGTCAACGTGCTTTACTGGAAGTAGGCTTTGAGGACGTACTGCTGGACCATCCTGTGGGTGTTGAAGAAGGAGCCATTGAGTGCGATGCAGTGGCGCATGATGGCGACGAAGCGCTCGCGTGCGGCGTAGAAGGTGGGGATGAGCACCGTCTCCAGTTTGGCGTAGAGCGAGGCGGCGTCCTGGGAGCGGTCGCCGCCGGCGGGCGTCTTGTTTGGGTCCTCGCCGATTGCCCAGCCGGTGATGCCCTCGATGCAGCCCTCGAGCCACCAGCCGTCGAGGATGCTGAGGGAGGGGACGCCGTTGAGTGCGGCCTTCATGCCGCTGGTGCCGGAGGCCTCCAGGGGCGGCTCGGGGGTGTTGAGCCACACGTCCACGCCGGAGGTCAGCAGCTTGCCGAGCTCGAGGTTGTAGTTGGGGAGGTAAACGACTCTTATGCTGCCCTTGAGAGCGGCTTTGGCCTCGTGGATGCGCCTGATGAGCTGCTTGCCGCCCTCGTCGCGGGGGTGGGCCTTTCCGGCGTAGACCACCTGAATGGGGGTGGCCTCTGGCGCCAGGCGCTTGAGCCGCTCGATGTCCTGAAAGAGTAGGTCGCCGCGCTTGTAGGTCGCCGCGCGACGCGCGAAGCCCAGCGTCAGCACGCCCGCGTCCATGCCCACGCCTGTCGCGCGGTTGACGAAGTCAATGAGCTGGGCCTTGGCCATGGCGTGGGCCTGCCACACCTCCTCGCCAGGGATGCTGAGCGCATAGCGAAGGCTGAAGTTGTCCTCGCGCCAGCCGGGGATGTAGCTGTCGAAGAGCTCCTGGAACGGTCCCGATACCCAGGTGGCGGCGTGGACGCCGTTGGTGATGGAGTCTATGGGGTAGGAGGCGAACATCTGCCTGGTGGTCTCTCCGTGGCGCTTGGCGACCCCGTTGACGAAGTGGCTGAGGTTCAGGCCCAGGTAGGTCATGTTCAGCACGCCATCACAGCAGAAGACCCTGTCCATGTCGAAAGCCTGGTGGGGGCCGAGGACGCGACGCGCGAGGTCGAGGGGGAATTGGTCGTGTCCCGCCTGCACGGGCGTGTGGGTGGTGAAAACGCATTTGGCCCTCACCGCCTCGACGTCGGCCGGCTCCGGCGCGCGGCGAGCGGCCCGGCGCATCTCCTCGTCCAGGAGCTCCAGCGTCAGCAGGCTGGCGTGCCCCTCGTTCATGTGGAAGCGCCTGATGGCGGCGTAGCCGAGCGCGCGCAGCATGCGCACGCCGCCGATCCCGAGCACAGCCTCCTGACACAGGCGGTAGTGGCTGTCCCCTCCGTAGAGATAGTGGGTCAGCGTGCGGTCCCATTCGGAGTTCCCGCTCAGGTCAGTGTCGAGGAGGTACACGGGGACCGTGTAGCCGCTGAGTCCTGTGACATCGTAGCGCCAGGCGCGCAGTTGGACGGTGCGGCCCTCAAGGCTCAGGCTCACCCGCGGCTTCATCTCGCGGACGAAGTCGTTGACGAACCACTGGTCTGGCTGCTCGGTCTGCCAGCCGCTGGGGTCGAGCTCCTGGTGGAAGTAGCCCTTGCGATGGAGGAGGCTCACGGCGACCATGGGCACCTTGAGGTCGGCGGCAGCGCGGATGGTGTCGCCGGCCAGGACCCCGAGGCCGCCGCTGTACGTCGGCATCCCAGGGTGCAGCGCGATCTCCATCGAGAAGTAGGCGACTGTGCGCTCATCGTTCATACCTCGGACGCTCCGTCCTCTCGTCTCGGCAGTGCTCCTCCCCGTGCCGATTCTTCGGCCCACAAGCCTACCCCATTCCGTCCCCCCAGTCAACCCCCTGAGTTCGGCTCCATGAGGTCAGGTGCGCTTGCGGCCTCGCGCGCCGCGGGCCGTCGGAGATCGGGCATTGAAATCGCGCGCCAGCCCTGCTATAATCATGGGAGTGCAGGCAGCGTTGTCCGCTATGGGGCGGTAGACGAAGACGCACGCTGTTGCTAGCCGACCACGGGCATCTTAGGGTGATGAGCTTGAATGTGGCCCACGGGCGTAAGCTCGCGCGGCAGCAGCTCTTCGTCCGCCCGCACCGCTTCCACGCCAATCTCCACGAGGTCGCCAGGGTCATCCGCCGCGAGGCGCCCGACGTCATCGCGCTCCAGGAGGCCGATGGGCCGTCGTTCTGGAGCGGGGACTTCGACCACGTGGAGCGGCTGGCGGACCTGACGGGCTACGGCCACTGCTTCCGCGGCGAGCATCATCGGGTGCGCCTCGGCTCGCGGAGCGTGTCCACGGGCACGGCGCTCCTGTCGCGGCACCCGCTGGACGCGCCCGCATCGCACATCTTTCCGCGTGCGCCGATCACGGGCCGCAAGGGGTTCGTCGTCGCCACCTTGCGGCTGCCAGGCGGCCAGGCTGTGGACGTTGTTTCGGTGCACCTGGATTTCCTGCGCAAGCGGCTGCGGCGACGGCAGATTCTGGCGATGGAGCGCGAGCTGACCCGCCGAGAGAACCCGCTGATCATCCTGGGGGACATGAACTGCTGGTGGCGTCGGCGCAACGATGCGCTGGGCATGCTGGTGGAGCGGCTGGGGGTGCGGCCCTGCCGCCCGGAGGCGGAGGACCTGGCCACCTTTCCGTCGCGCCGCCCGCGCCTGCGGCTCGACTGGGTGTTGCTCTCCCCTGGGTTGGAGTTCGGCCACTACGCGATTCTCGCCGACCGCGTGTCGGACCACCTGGCGGTGCTGGCCGAGGTGCGCCTGCGGCCTGCGGCACGCGCGTCTCACCGTGCCGGTTGAACTCTCCACCCGCAAAGAAAGGGCGCAGGATGGCGACAGGCGCCCTCCCGACACGTCCCCTGACACGTCCCCTCCCGAAGGTTCCAATACCTTCGGGAGGGTAGACGAGGTGCGCGGCGACAGCGGGCGCGACGTTACCCTCCCGAACGTATTGGAACGTTCGGGAGGAGGCCTGCGTGTCGGACCACCTGGCGGTGCTGGCCGAGGTGCGCCTGCGGCCTGCGGGACGCGCCGCTCACCGGGCCGGCTGAGGGGCGCCGTTCCACTTCTCAATCATCTGCTGGATGCGCTCGGGCTTGAAGTCCGCGGGCCGGGGCGCGTGCTGGTTCTCCGCAAGCTCCTCGACGGTGGGGGTCTTGGACGGCACGCCGTCGGGCGGCACGTCGGCCCCCGCGACCCACACGAAGGCGTTGAGGAGGAGCTTGCGGAGCTGGTCGTGACCCCAGTTCCAGTGCACGTGGCCGCCGGTGAAGCCGAAGCCGCGCCCGCCGCCGGGGCGCTCGAGGGCCCAGGCCACGTGCTCGGGGAGACCGAGGCGGGAGCGGACGGTTGGGTTGCCGCTGTGCGGCCCGTCGCCGCCCTTCTTCGCGCTGTCGGGCGGGACGGCCGTCAGGATGGGCGTGACGCCCTTCATGTCCTCAACGAAGCGCATGTGGAAATACCACTCGTCGCTGATCTTGAACGGCTTGACGCCGTTGGCGATGGGGTGCTTGGGGAGCTCCTTGAAGTCGGCCTCCCAGGTGGGGTTCACCGACCAGTGCTGCTCGTAGTAGCCGCCGATGGCGTCGAGCATGAGTTGTGCCGCCTTGCTGCCTTTCGGCAGGTCGAGGGTGTAGTGGATGCAGGCGAGTCCGACGCCGCGCTTGACGAGCTTGTCGAGGGCGGCGAGGTTCTGGTGGACGAGGCCGCCGCCGTCGCTGCCGAGCACGATGGCCGCGGCGTCGTCGAGCGCGGCGGCATCCTTCGGCCAGCCCTGGAGCACAACGGCCTGCACGCTCGGCGCATTCTCGTTCAGCAGTTTGCCGAAGAGCAGGAACCCCGCGTGGTACGCGTGGTGTGCGAACCCGTGGCTGCCCGGGCCGGCGATGAAGACGAGCTTCTTCCTGGCCTGGCCCGCTTGGGCGACTGAGGCGCCCAGCGCGGCGGCCCCGAGCAGGCAAAGCAACAGCGCAACAGACTGCTTCACGTTGGGAGCTCCCTTCAGGCGTCTACGGGTATCTTTAGCTCGGCGAGGGTCTTTCGGAGCCAGGCGAGGGACTTTTCGATCATCGGGCCGCCCTGGCCCTCGCACTCCATCGAGAGGACGCCGTTGAAGCCGTGGTCGCGGAGCAGCTCGAGGCACTTGCGGATGTTGTCGGCGTTCACTCCGTCGCCGATGGCGCACTGGCTGACGGCGATGCCGGTCTGCTTGCCGCGAACGGCGGCTGCGAGGGACGGTGAGACGTCTTTGACGTGGACGTGGCTGACTTTGCCGATGAACCTCTTGAGGAAGGCCACGGGGTCCTGGCCTGCGATGAAGGTGTTGCCCGTGTCCATGTTCATCCGCAGCCAGGGGCTGTCCACGAAGGCGAGCATCTTCTCCATCATTTCGGGGCGGGTGGTGAAGTAGCCGTGGACCTCGATGGTGATGACGATCTCGTATGCCTCGGCAACCTCCATGATCAGGCCGTAGGCGTGCTTCATCAGGTCCATCGCGCGGGCGTCGTCGAGGCCCTCGGGCTTGTGGAGGCCGTCGGTCGTCGCGATGTTCGGGCAGCCGGCCAGCTTGGCCCAGCGGATGGCGTTGTGGACGTAGGGCACGCCGTAGGGGAGGCCCTCCTTGCCGCTGAGGGGGAAGGCGGCGTCAATCTGCGAGAAGCGGACGCCGTACTTTTCCATCTTGCGGCGCAGGAGCACGGGGTCCTCGTGGAGCGCCACGTGGGGCTGGTAGCCGAGGCCGTGAATCCAGCTCACGCCGTCAATCACCCCGCACTCGATGCAGTGCACGTTGTTCTTCTGCGCCCACTGGAGGCACTTCTCGAAGCTCCAGTATGCCGTGTTGAAAGCATCCGTGTGGAAGCCGATCTTCATCCCTTGTCCCTTTCCGAGTTGTTGCCCGGCCTTGCCGGGTTCGCCCACGGGTCCGAGGCAGGAGGCGGCGAGCCCTGCCGCCCCTGCCCCCAGCGCCGCGCCGAGGAAGCGCCGACGCGGCGTGCCATCCGCTTCGCTCATGCAGGCACTCCTTGCTCATTGCCCTCCGATAGGCCGAGCCTCGTTCTGACCGCGGCGCGAACAGCCTCGGCGACGGCCATCGAGTCTTCAGCGGTCCTCCTGTCAGCTACCGGCCCGGGGTAGCGGACCGCGATCCCAAACGCCCCGAGTTCAGCCAGGCGACTCCTCAGGAGGATGAGTTCAGGGAATGCCCCACGGGCCAGGTCGAGGAGGGCGCCGAGGTCGTGTTTCTTCTCGAATGGCGTCTGCTGCTCCTCGAGGAAAGCCTTGAGATACAATTCAGCACACTGCTGCGCCAGGAAGCAGACCACATGGTAGGCCGCCTCTGGAACGGCAAGCTCCCTTTGGCCGGCAGCCCAGTCACCCTCAGCCTTCTGGACCCACTCAAGGGTTCGGCGCTTCATAGAGGACGGTCCCCTCTCTCATGACTTTGGTCTCAAACAGGTCGTTCTCTGCCAGGGCCTCGGCGAAGTAGCTCGGCGTCTCAACCAGAATGTCAATGGGGAAGGGATGCGCTATCGCAGCCGAAACGCGCCCGGCCGTGCGCAGCGGGTTCTCGTCCGTCTCCATCACCACCAGCAGGTCAACGTCGCTGTCCGGCGTCGGCGCCCCATAGGCATGGGAGCCGAAGAGGATGACCTTCTGCGGGTGAAACCGCGAGACGATCTGCTCGACGATAGGCTTGATGTCATCAAGCGAGACGCCTGTCGCGACCTGAGCCATGCCAGTGTCCTGTCCCGTGTGCGGCTATGTACACTCTACTTCACAATCGCGGAGGGGATGTTGGGGCTCTCGGGGTTGACGATGATGGTCTCGCGTGAGGGCGAGATCACAACGTCCATGTCCTGCAATGCGATTGCGCCCAAGAGAACCGAGTTGCCGATGACAAGCGCCCCTGTGATCGACTGCCGGTTGTCGAACCGGATCAGGATGGGGCCGACGTGGGGCACGACGTGGCGGCTCTCGTCCGCTGTCGTCACCTCACGTTTCTCGAACTCCTCGAGCTGGAGTTGCACGGCGATGTGCTCGGGGATGCAGAGCATCATGGCGCCAGTGTCCACCATTGCTCTGACGGCGATCGGCTTGAGGTGCGGCTTGCTTGGGTTTGACAGCGTGACGTCGGCGTAGCTGAGACCCACCGGAGGCTCCTTTCCGTACAACCAGCTTAGCGCCATGGTGCCCGGCTTTTCAAGGGCATGCTACTTGGCGACGGGCGGCAGGCCGGCGGCCCAAGCAGTGCCGCGACGGTAGAGTTCGGAGACGCCGGGGAAGCTCAATGCCCTGGCGTCGTGGCCCAGCGCGCAGTGGAAGCAGCGTCCCTTGCCCACGGTGGTCACAAGGGCCATCGGGTAGTCCTTCTTGTCCACCTTAGAGGTGGCGATGGCGAGGACCTGGACGGGGGTGTCGCCGGCCAGGCAGGTGTAGAGCTCGTCGTCGGTGTCGAAGGCCGTCATCCCCTCGGTGATGGGGTGTTTGACGTCGGTGATGTTGACCTTGAAGGGGCCGCGGGGGTCGTGGGCGCGCATCTTGGGGTCCCACACGCGGCCGGCGACCTTGACGAAGTCTGGCCACTCGCGGAGCGCGCCGCAACCGAAGTGGACGACGACTACGCCCTTGCCGCCCTCGACGAACTTGAGGAGGTTCTTGCCCCCCTCGACGCCTTTCTCAAGCGGCTTGGGGTTCTGGAAGTGAATGACCACGACATCGTAGCTGTGGAGCTCGTCGGAGGCGAGGAAGTTGGGGTCCTCGACGATGGTGCAAGAGAGCCGTGGGTCCTTCTCCAACAGGTCGGCCAGGGGGCGCATCGTGGCCCGCCAGTTGTGCGCGCTGTCAACACCTGTGACGATGAGGACCTTTTTGGCGTTGGGGTCGGCCTTCTTTGGCTCAGGTGCGCCGGGTTCGCCCTGGACGCCTTCGGCCTCACTCTCGAGGAGCCAGACCTCACTGACGACGCAGTTGGGCTGGGCCTCGTTGCGGAAGGTGATGCGGACGGAGCCACCGACGGTCAACTGCTGAGGGATTGGGACGACTTTCTCGGCCGGCTTTTCGCCTTTGGCGCCGGAGGGGAGCTTGGTCTTGTCCACGAGCTTGGTGGTCTTCTCCCCCTTGCCTGTGGCGGCCCAGACGGATTGGGCGCGGGTGTCGTGGTCGCAGTCCCACCACGAGAAGCCGAGCTGGTAGGCCTTCTTCGGGTTGAGGCCGGTTGCATCGAAGGTGACGGCGTCGCCAGTGAAGAAGACGGTGCCGTAGCGGATGTCGGCGCCGGCCCAGCGGTAGGGCTGGGCGTCGCCGACGCGGAGGGTGGGCTTGCCCTTCTCGCCGTCGGAGGCGTCGGGGCCGCAGTTGAGGTAGCAGACGACCTTGTAGCCCTTGGGGGCGCGGGTGGCCACGTCGGCCTTCATGCCCTCGCTGCGCTTCTTGTCGTAGTCGGGGACGGCGGCGGCGCCGCCGGCACGGGGCGGCTTGAGGGCCTGGTCGTGGAGGGCCTCGGCCTGCTTGGAGACCGCCTCGTCCTTGACCTTCTCGATGAGGGTCTTCATGGCGTTTCGGACGGCGGCCCGGTCGCTGGCGAGGAGGGCGTTGGCGATGCGGAGCACGGCTGCGGCGGCCTCGGGCTTGACCTCGGTGTCGTCGAGGAACGAGAGGGCGACCTGGAGTGCGCCGGCGTCGGGCGCCTCGCCCAGGGTGGCGAGGAGGAGTTTCTTGGAGTCAGCGGTCGTGGCGATTGGGCGGATGGCCTCGAGCATCCTGAGGCGGGCGGCCTCGTCCTTGACCTCGCCCGCGAGGCGCAGGTAGCCGCGGAGGGCGATGACGCGGTGGAGTTGGCTCTCTGCGTTCTTGGCAAGTGCCAAGAGGTCTGGGGCGGGCGCGGCGTCGGGCCAGGCGGCGAGCGCGCGGACGGCGGCGTCGCGGACTCCTGCGTCGGCATCGCTGAGGCAGGAGCGGACGGTTGTGAGCGCCGCGGGGCTGCCGGTCGCCCCGAGGACGCGGAGAAGGGGCGGCTTGGCGGCAGCCGCGGCGGACTTGACGGCGGCGATGAGGGGCGTCGCGCGGTCGGCGGGGGAGGGGAGTTGTGCGCCGACGGCGAGGATGGCCCTCTCGATGGCCTGCGTGTCGCCCCTTGCGGCGGCGAGGGACTCGACGAGCTTTGGATAGCAGTCTGGGGTGCCGACGACGGCGAGGGCGTCGAAGGCGGCGCGGCGGACCGCTTCGTCGGGATCGGCTGCGGCCTTGAGGAGCAGCGGCGTGGCGTGTGGGGTCCTGCGAGCTGCGATGGCGCGGAGGAGCTCTGC
>Ga0101944_10001002_pt1 | contig 67658 bp, 40 predicted proteins | sample DewCreD2012metaG_FD_75245 | JGI IMG/M metagenome (GOLD analysis project Ga0101944, IMG submission 75245) | Hot spring sediment bacterial and archeal communities from British Columbia, Canada, to study Microbial Dark Matter (Phase II) - Dewar... ... | reverse complement strand
CTTTGCGTAATGAGATAATAAAATTTCTCTCGAAGTTTCTTAACATAAGCCAACCTAATGGATTCTTTAATTTATCTGAACACGAACAAAGAAATTATCTTTTCAATAAATTGAACAGACCAATAAGAGTATGTGGAGTTGTTAAAAACGAAGGTGAACCTGGCGGTGCTCCTTTTTGGATTAAAAATTCTAAAGGTGAAATAAGTTTACAAATTATTGAACAAGCACAGATTGATTTATCTAACGATGAACAAAAACTAATTTTTAATAATTCTACTCATTTTAACCCGGTTGATATAGTTGCAGGAGTGAGGGATTATAAAGGAAAGAATTTTAACTTAATCAAATTTCAGGATGAAGATTCCTATATGATTGTTCATAAAAAAATAGGAACTACTGGAGTAAAATCTCTTGAATTGCCCGGTCTTTGGAATGGTGGTATGGCTGATTGGATTTCAATTTTTGTTGAAGTTCCTAAAGAGACGTTCAATCCGGCAAAAGAAATTACTGACTTATTAAAACAAGGTCACACACAATTATCATAAGGTATAAAATGAAAATTTTTTACAAGCTCTACATCATTTTCTTAGTAATTACTTCAACTACTTTAGCTCAACATTTACAAACAAAAAATGAAATCAAACCTGATTGGGAAGACCTTTATCCTGAAGGTTGCACCACCATTGCAGTTGGTAAACTCGCAAGTTATGATGGTAGTGTTATGACTTCTCACACCGATGATAGCCATAGAACAAGGAGTGAATTGGATATCGTTCCTGCTAAAACTCATCCCAAAAATTCTAAAGTTAAGATGTATAAAAGAGTCAAAGATGATAGTAAGAAAATGCCGGCTTATAAGTTTATTGAAACAGGTGAAATTCCGCAGGTTGAAAAAACTTTCGGATATATCAACACTGCTTATCCTTGCATAAACACTGAACAACTTGCAATCGGTGAATCAACTTTTGGTGGTAAAAGTGAATTAAAATCTGATAAAGGACTAATTGATTGCACTCAGTTAGTAACCTTGATGGTTGAAAGATGCTCAACTGCACGAGATGCGATAAAGATGGCAGGCGAATTATTAGAGAAGTATGGTTGGAATGATGATGGCGAATGTCTTTCAATAGCAGACCCGAATGAAGTCTGGATGTTTGAAGTTGTTGGACCTGGCAAAGATAAAGTTGGTGCTGTTTGGGTAGCTCAGAGAGTTCCGGATAATCATATCAGTGTAAATGCAAATGCAAGCAGAATCAGACAAATTGATACTACTGATAGTGAAAATTTTATGTATTCTTCAAATGTTTTTCAGGTGGCTTTAGAAAATAATTGGTGGAATCCCCAAAACGGACCTTTTGAGTTTTGTTATGCTTATGCTGATAGAAATTCTTTAGCAGCAAGAAGAAGAGAATGGCGAGTGTTTGATTTAGCAGCTCCTTCATTAAAGCTCGATCCTAATTCTGAAAACTATCCTTTCTCTGTTAAACCTGATAGCTTAATTACTCTTGAAAAAATGGTTCAGATTTTTTCAGATTACTATGAAGGAACTGATTTCGATATGACAAAAAACTTGACTGTTACAGATGATAGCGGTAAAACAATTATCTCACCATTAGCCAATCCTCAAATGCCTTATGATATGAATAAACTCTTGAAAATAAATGGCGGCTGGGGTTGGAGAGGAGAGAGAACAATTGCGCGTTGGTACACAATGTATGCAACTATTATTCAATGTCGAAATTGGCTGCCTAACGAAATCGGTGGATTGGTTTGGCTTGCTTGGGACAATGTTGCAACTTCAATTTATACTCCACATTATTGCAGCATCACAAAAGTTCCTGAAACAAGTTCTACTCCGGGCAGAGAGAATGGTTTTACAAGAAAATCTGCGTGGTGGGCTTTTAATGCAATGAGTTCTCTTGCTCATCAAAGATGGGGTGATATGCGAAAAGATGTCCGTGCAGTCTGGGATCCCTGGCAGAAAGAACTTTTTGAAAATCAGATTAATTTTGAAAAAGAAATTTTAACTATTTTAAAGTCAGATAGAAGGAAAGCAATTGATATAATCACTAAATATTGTTTTGACTGGCAAGTCAAAATTGTTAACCGATGTTGGCAATTGTTTGAAGAATTACTTACAAAATATGACGAGCTTTATTAAATAATTTTAATAAAAGGAGATAGGATATGATACCGATTGCATATTTTATCTTTATGATAAGTATTACGGTTTTGTCTTTAAATACATTGAACAATTATATCTTCTCTCAAAAAAGAAAAGAATTCATTTCAGGGGTGGTCTTAGGTCTTCTGATGATTTTGGCAATGTATTTACATTTTTATGCAGTCGAACATTTTGCAGTTTTTCCAAGAATAAATAATCTAATAACAAATTTCTATTTTATTTCAATATCGTTCTTTTTGTTTGGTTTAAGAGCAGGTTTAATAACTTTGATAATTGGTTTAATTGGAAGATTATTCCTTATAGAAGAATATCTTTTTTATTCAGTTCTGTTATACTTATTCGCTTCAATAATTGGATTTTTCTTCAATCTTCTGGTGCAAAAAAATTATTTCAAACAAAATAACTTTCTAATGGTTCTTCTTTTCTCAATATCTAATGGAATTATTTCATTGTTGATATTCTTCCTGAATCCGTATAAAGATTTTGTAACAAAGCTTTACCCAATTTTAATCTACCTTAGTCTAATTATTCCATTTATAGTTTTTTTAATTACATTTTTAATATCAAAAAATAGGATTCAGAAAAGTCTTCTCAGTGAACTTAAATACAAAGACGCATTATTAACCGCCGCCTTTCATAATCTTGGTGAGGCAATAATTGTAACAGATGAAAAGTTAAATATTTTACAAATGAATCTAATTGCTCAGGAAATTACAGGATTTCATTCTGATGAGTTTGAAAATAAAAATTTATTTGATGTTTTTAGATTAAAGGATAAATCATTAGTAGATAAGATAAATGAGCAATTATTATCAAGTGAAAATTACAGAATGACTCAATATGATGGTTTAACTATAGTTTCTAAAAATGGTAAAGAAATTTCTATTGAGTGTAAATTAAGTTCTGCATTTGAAAAATACATCAATCAAAAAATAAACGTTTTGCTTTTTAGGGATGTAAGTGAAATTATAAAAGCACAAAAACAACTCGAGGATTCAGAAAAAAGATTTCGTCAATTCTTTGATTTTTCTTTAGAAGGTATATGGAGATACGAGATTAAAATACCAGTTGATATAAATCTACCCCCAGAAGAACAAATTAAACTATTTTTTGAACATTGTTACTTAGCTGATTGTAATGATGTTTTTGCCAAAATGTATGGCTTTGATTCCAAAAATGAAATAATTGGAAGTCCTTTATCAGCTAATTTAATTCCTGAAGATGAAAATAATATTGCTTATCTGAAAAGTTTTATCGAAAATAATTATCGTTTAACAAACGCTGAATCAGTAGAAAAAGATAAAGCAGGTAATATTAAATACTTTTTGAATAGTTTGTATGGTATTATTGAAAATAATCATATCGTTGGTGCTTGGGGACTTCAAATTGATGTAACAGAAGAGAAACTAATCAGCAAACAAATAAGAGATAACAACAAACTTCTCTTATCTATTCTGGATGCACCGAAAGGTATAATAATTTTCGCACTTGACAGAAACTATTGCTACACTGCCTTCTCTGTTTCTCACAAAGAGATAATGAAAAAAATATGGGGCGTTGATATTGAAATTGGTATGAATATGCTTGATGCTATTAAATGTGATGCAGATAGAATCAAAGCCAAAAATAACTTTGATAAAGCATTAAATGGTGAACATCTTAATTTAGTTGAGGAATATGGAGACGAAAAATTAAGTCGTCAATACTGGATTGATAACTACTCTCCAATTTATGATGGAAATGAGATAATTGGCTTAGCTGTTTATGTTACTGATATAAGTCAGCAGAAAGAATTTGAAAAAGAACTCGAGCAAAAAAATCTGCTTCTAAACACCTTAATAAATAATTTACCTGATTCAATCTATGTTAAAGATAAAAATTTAAGAAAAATTTTAACTAATAAAACAGACCTTAAGTGGATGGGCTTAGACGATGAAAAACAGGCTCTGGGAAAAAGAGATGATGAAATTTATGGAAAAGAATTAGCCAGTTTATTTATGGAAGATGATAAAAAAGTTCTTACTGGAATTCCTGTTATAAACAGAGAAGAAAAAATAATAACAAAGGATGGTGAAGAAGTCTTTATTCTAACAACAAAAATCCCCTTGTATGATAATCAAGGTAATTTAGTAGGTTTGGTAGGAATAGGAAAGGATATAACAGAACAGAAAAAATATTTAAACGAATTAGAAAAAGAACAGCAGAAGTTAAATATTCTTTTTAATCAGTCTTTTCAATTTATCGGATTACTAACTCCGTCAGGAATACTTTTGGAAGCAAATCAAACTGCTTGTGATTTTGTTGGGATTGATATCAAAGAAGTTAAAAATTTGCCTTTTGTTGAAACTCCCTGGTGGACGCATTCAAAAGCAGAACAAGACAAATTAAAACAGGCTATTAAATCCGCTTCAGAAGGTAATTTTACAAGAATGGAAACAACTCACCTTAATAAAGAAAAACAGTTAAGAATTGTAGATTTTTCTTTGATGCCAATTAAAAACTCATCAGGTAAAGTCGTTTATCTTATAGCAGAAGGGCGTGATATTACCGAAATTAAAGAGTTACAAAATAAACTCTTCGACAGCGAAGAAAAGTACAGAATATTAGTTGAAGCCTCGATGGATGCTATTTCAATTATCAATAATGACGGAGTGATATTGTTTGAAAATGAACGACACAAAGAATTTTTTAATTCAATTTCTGAATCAACTTACAAAAAAAATTATTTTGAACTGATTCATAGTGATGATAAAGAGAAATTTAAATCAGAACTTAAAATGGTATATGCAGGAAAATCCTCTTTAATTATTACACTAAGATTTTTGAAAAGTGATAAGAATGTTTTCTGGGGCGAATTAAGTCTGAAAAGTTTTACAGATAGTGAAAATCATAACTTATTTATTTGTGTAATAAGGGATATTACATTTAAGAAACAAATCGAGGATGAATTAAAGAAACGTGTCTATGAATTGGAAAAATTTAATCAGCTAATGTTGGGTCGTGAACTTAAAATGATAGATTTAAAGAAGGAAGTAAATTTACTCTGCAAACAACTTGGACTTCCTCCAAGATATGTTGAAAATGATGAATAAAAATCGGATGCTACGAAGAACTTTCATAGCAGCCTAAAGAATTATTTAATTACTCAATTTGTTCGCCTGCATAAGAAAAGGGCTAAAGCCTTTCCCTGCTTTTTATTTTTTTCAGTTCACTGAAGTGAACTGCAATAAATGCTCATTAGAGTTTTTTTCTATTGCAGTTGGATTTATCCAACTGTTATAATAAGACTGGGATATTATGGGCTTTAGCCACATTTGATTAAAACCTGTAAACAATAAGAGAGTAAAACTTTTTATAAGGGATTCAATTAAAAATTAATTTGTTTTCTTTTATTTTGAATTAAAATCAGAGTTTATTGATCAGGTCTGAGTTTATTTTGGACAATCTGAAATTTAAAACTTAAAATCACATCTGTCCAAAATAATTTTTATGAAAAAAGATAAGGTAATAAGGTTAGCAGTTCCCGGGATGGATATCGTTACTAAGGTTTTATGAAAATAAGATTTTTATGTTAATCTTCTTCAAACTTTGTTAACATAATGTAATTGAAACCTTAGTAACAATAATCAATAAAAATCATCTACCTTATTACCTTATTTTGCTTGAATTCAAATAAAAATGTAGTTCTTTGAAAATATTTTATTAACCAGTTTTTAATTTCTTAAGAATTCATTTTGGACAGCAATGTTTAAAAGCTCAAATAGTCGCAAATTTTTACGATAATTGCTATATTCAGGGTAACATTATTACACCTTATTAAAAAAGCTTAAAATGAAATATATAAACTTGAAGTCTTTGATAATTTCTTTATCAATAGGCGTGGCTTCTCTTCTAATGTCATTTAATGGTTTCAAGATATATTTATTCGATTTAGATAAGACAATAGAAGTTAGTGATATGATTGTTTTAATTGGAGCTGCTATTACAGGTCCGATTGGAGCAGTCATTATTTCGATAATTTCCAAAAGTCAGCAGCTATTTATTGAAAAAGATTTTTTAGAGTTTACTGTTCAGTTATTTTCTTTAATCATATTCTCTTTAGCAAATAAAAGATTTTTAGAGTATGGATTAACTCTTGTGATTTTTACTACTGGATGGATTGTTTTATTGATATTTTATTACTTCATTTTACCTCTCCCTGTTATGATGTTTTGGAGTTTAATAAGTCCCGATGATTTATTAAATCAATCAAGTCAGAATAATATTTTTAATTTGATAAAGTTCTTATTTAAATCCGAAATACTTCAGTTTTTGTTCACTACTATATTCACTACTTTAATGATGATTTCTCTTCCAAATAAGATTAAAAATACACTATGGTTAAAAAAAGTAGAGAATAAAACAGATAGTCTATCTGAGACAAAAAATACTCTTATCCATAAAAATCTTTTCACAATTAGATTGTTCGTTTGGTTTTTGATAATTACAATAATTCCACTTTCTGTTCTAATTACATCAATAATAAGAGAATATTCAATATCTGTTCTTAAGCAGGAAGCCATTTTAAGAGAGAATATGGCAGAATCATTAGCATATAGATTAGGAGAGATTAACAGAGAACAGGTTAGACAATTTCTGGAAGGTGTAAAAGTTTCTTCGGAAGGGGAGCTTTTCATTCTTGATACCTTAGGAAACTATTTGTTTGCTAAAGATACTTTAAAGTTTAAAAAATCATCAATGATGGATTATTCTGAAAAAAATATCACGGAAATTTTAAATAATAAAACAGGTCATATTATTGACGAAAAAAATAAAATAAGTATGGGCTATACAACTTTAGATGGAGAGATACATAAATTCAAAGTTGTATTTGTCTCTGACCCAAACAAGTTAATTACTCTGAGTTCAGATCTTTTTAATAACTTAATCGGTATTCTTGGTTTTTCAACTTTAGTTATTTCTTTTTCATTTATTATGATTTTATGGATATTAGTTCGAAATCCAATTGGAAAGCTGACAAATGTTGTTGAAAAAATAAGCTCTGGTAAGTATGATATAAGAGCAAATGATGAAGATTTTATTGATGATATAAAAATTCTTGCTTCAAGTTTTAATCAAATGGCGGATAAAATTATTTCAAGTGAAAAAAGGTTCAGAGAACTTTCTGAAGCTCTTCCTCTTGCAGTGTGTGAGGTTGATTTATCTGGTAAAATACTATATGTAAACTCTAAATGTTATGATGTATTTGGATATGAACCTGAAGATTATAATGAAAATATGAACGTTCTGGACTTTTTAGATAATACTGAAAAAGAGAGAGCAGTAAGTAATATTAATAAATTATTTCAGGGAATTAAAGATGATGACGAAGACTATATTGCTGTTAAAAAAGATGGTTCTAAATTTCCCGTTGCTATCTATTCAAGTATAATCTCAAATGAAAACATTCCTGTTGGTTTTAGGGCTGTAATTATTGACTTAACTGAGAAAAAAGAAGCTCAGGCAAAATTAAATGAAAGTATAAAAAAACTGGAATTTATAGCTAATGCAGTAAACATCGGATTTTGGGAATATGATTATGAAACAAAAAATGTCTTCAGATCAGAAAAATGGGCTGAAATGTTGGGATACACTCAGCAGGAAATCCCTCCTACAAGAGATTTTTGGCTAAACCTTATTCATCCGGAAGACAGATTAAAAACTGAGCAATCAGTTATAGAAATTGATAATGGATTGATTAGCAATTATCAGACTATACATAGACTAAAATGTAAAAATGGAAATTATAAATGGATTTTTAACTACGGTAAAATTACAGAATTCAATAAAGAGGGTAAGCCAAGGAAAAGTTCAGGGATTCATATTGATGTTGATGAAAAAATAAAAACCGAAGAGAAACTTAAGGACACCGAAGAAAAGTTCTCAACAATGTTAGAAGGTCTTTCAGATATAATTACAATAATAAATCCTGATGCAAAATTTGAATATGTATCTCCCTCATTCTTGAAAAAATTTGGATATCAGTCAGATGAAGTAATTGGTAAAAATATATTAGATTTTTGTCATCCTGATGATTTAGAATTTCTCGGGCAGGAATTTTCTAAGTCATTGAACAATATTGACAACGATATACCAATCACATTTCGGATGAAATCTAAAACCAATCAATATTATTTCATTGAAGCAGTTGCAAGTAACTTTATGCAAAATTCTGCAGTAAATGGAATAGTAGTATTTGGGAGAGATGTTACTGAAAGAATATTGTCTGAAAGAAAAATAAAAGAAAGTGAAGAAAAATTTTCAAAAGCATTTGTTTCAAGCCCAATAGCGCTGGCATTGACGAAATTGGAAACAGGTGAATATATTGATGTTAATGAAAGTTGGGAAAAAGTTTTCGGATTCAATAAAAAAGATATAATTGGTAAAACATCTATTGAAATTGGAATTTATCTTAATCCAGAAGAAAGAGACACGGTCATTTCTCAGATAAAAAAGGATAAGAGTTTAAAGAATTACGAAATATTATTTAGGCAAAATTCAGGGAAAACTATTTATGCTTTTTGGTCTGCCGAAATTATTACAATAAATAATGAAGAATTTCTTCTATCATCAGTTTATGATTTTACAAAACAAAAGGAATTTGAAAAAAAGATTATAGAAAGTGAAGAAAAATTTAAATCAATCATTCAGGGTTTGAATGATTTGATTATCATTATCGGCGCTGATGGAAAAGTAAGTTATATCAGCCCTTCAGTTATTAAAAATCTTGGTTATTCAGAAGAGGAATTAATTGGAATGTCACCACTTGAGTTTATTCATCCTGATGATGTAGAATTAGCAAAAATAGAATTAGAAGAAATATTTCAATCAGCTAACGATGGAATAGAATCACTTTATAGAGTTAGATGTAAGGACGGTTCTTATGTTTACATAGAGTCTGTTGGAATAAATATGCTTTCGAATGAATTTGTTAAAGGAGTTGTAATATTTGGTAAGAATGTTACTGAACAAATTATTTCAAGAAGAAATCTGCAGGAAAGTGAAATGCGTTTCAGCAATCTTCTTCTTCATATTCAAGATCCTATCCTATTATTATCTTTTGATGGTTTTGTGCGTTATGCTAATCCGGCGTGTTTTAAGTTAATTCAGGCAGACGAATCAATGAATCTTATAGGAATTTCTTTTACTAAATTTATGAAAGAGAACGAGATTGAAGGAGCTTTTAACGACTTGAACAGAGTTAAGGAAACAGGCGGACCTATTACATCCGTTTATGAAATAGTTACCAGCAAAGGCGAAATGAGATGGATTAGTGCTAAAGGTATAAAGATAACTTTTGATAATGAGGATGTTAATTTATTGACTATAAAAGATATTACTGAAATTAAAAATGCTCAGAATGTTCTTGAATTATCTGAAAAAAGATTTAAATCCGTTTGGGAAAATACTCTCGATGCAATGCGAATTACTGATGAGATTGGAACTATAGTAGTTGTAAATCAGGCATACTGTGATTTGGTTAAAAAACCTCGTGAGGAATTAATTGGATTCAATCTTAGTGTTGTCTCCCTTGAAAAATTCAGAGAACAGGTTCGAAATGATTATATATTCAACTTTAAAAACAGAAACCTCAAAACAAAATATGAAACTGATATCGAACTATGGAATGATGAAATTTTATATGTAGAAGTTGTACATACTTTTTTAACCATTGAAAACCAAACAGACCTCTTATTGACAGTATTTCATAATATTACTGATAGAGTTGAAGCTAATAAAAGACTTAAAGAAAATGAAGAAAGATTCAGAATTACAGTCGAACAGACAGACCAGATTTTTTATGACATGGATGTTTATACTGGGAAAATTATTTGGAATGGAGCAGTAGAGAAATTAACTGGCTACAGTGTTGAGGAATTTAGTGAAGTTGATTTAAACAAATGGGAAGAAATGATTCATATTGATGATAGAGAAAATGCAATATCTCTTTTTAATAAAGCAGTTAGTGAAAGAAGCACTTACCTATGTGAATATAGATTTTTAAAGAAAGATGGTAATTATATGATTGTTGAGGATAAAGCAGTTGTTTTGCAAGAAGAAAATAAACATCAATTACGAATGCTTGGTAGTCTGAAAGATATTACCGAACAAAAATTAGCAATTATCCGAGAAGAAGAACGAACTCAACGAATTGAAAGACAAAGTGCTGCTTTATTTGAAATACTTAAAAATGAATTTGTCCTCAATGGAGATTTCCCATCAGCAATAAAATTTATTAGCGAAAAAGTTTCAGAAATTTTGAATGTTGAGAGAGTTAGTGTTTGGTTGCTGGAATCAAAAGATACTATTCTTGTCTGTAAAAATCTTTTCTTACTATCCCAAAAACAACATTTTGAAGGTGAGAGCTTTAATATTGAAGATTATCCGAAATATTTCAGAGCCTTAGAAACACATATTGCTCTTGTAGCTAATGATGTATTAAATGATAAAAGAGTAGTTGAATTTAAAGATAATTATTTGGTACCACTCAACATTAAATCAATGCTTGATATTAGTTTTAAAGAATCAGGGAAAACAGTTGGTATAATTTGCATTGAACAAGTTAATGAAATGAGATATTGGACTGAAGATGAAATTACTTTTGTTACTCACGTTGCAGAACAATTATCAATTTTATTTAGTAATTATCAGAAGAGATTTATAGAAAAAGAACTTGAAAAAAGTGAAAGGCAATATCGGACTCTGATAGAGAGTCTTAATGAAGTTATAATTTTCGTTGATAATGAAGACAGGGTATTATTTGTTAATGAGAAATTTAAAGAACTTTTAGGTTATTCTTCAGAAGAAATTATCGGCAAGATAGGATATGAAGTTCTTTTGCATCCTTCAGAAAAACATAAAATTATAAAAGCTAATTTTGAAAGGTTAAAAGGACGAGGTGGGCAGTACGAAGCTAAATTCGTGAAGAAAAATGGTGAAACAATAGACTTCCTTATAAATGGTTCTCCCGTTTTTGATGATAAGGGAAATGTTATTGGTTCTCTTGGCGCAATGACAGATATCTCCGAAAGAAAAAAAGCAGAAGAATTAATTAGAATCAAATCAGAAAATTTCAAGAGAATTTTTGATGTCGCTCCTTTTGGTATGGTAATTTCAACTCTTGGACCTGAATCATTAATACTCAATGTTAACAAAGCACATTGTGAAATTATAGAAAGAAGTATTGATGAGTTAATCAATAAGAAAACTGATTTATTTATTGAAAAGTCTTTACTTGCTAATTTATCATCTAAATTTCAAGCAGAAGGTATGATTAAGGATTTTGAATATAGTTTTGTTACTCCAAAAGGTAATAAGAAAATTGTCCTTCTCTCTACCTTTTTTATTGAATATGATAATCAGTTGTGCTCTCTCAGTATTATAGAAGATATAACCAAGAGGAAACAAATTGAGATAGAATTAGAACAGTACAGATTGAATTTGGAAAATCTTATTAAAGAGAGAACAAACGAGTTAGAAATAGTAAATAAGCAACTGGTCAATGAAATAATTAAACAGAAAGAAGCTGAAGAAAAGGTAAGAAAAGCACTTGAAAAAGAAAAAGAACTTAATGAACTAAAGACAAAATTTATCTCAATTGCTTCACACGAATTCAGAACACCTTTAGCAACAATGTTATCTTCAACAGAGTTGATTGATCTTTTCCATAAAAACAATGTGGAAGAAAAATTTCAGATTCAACTTGAAAGAATCAGAAATAACATAAAACATTTAACTGAAATTATGGATGATTTTTTGGTCATTAGCAGATCTGATTCAGGCAGAATAAAATGTGAAAAAATATTAATTGAATCATCATATTTTCTTAAGGAGATAATTGAAGATACTAAAATTCTTCTCTCGCTAAATCATCAATTAAATTTCATAAATACAATTGAAAAAGAATTGATTTATATTGACCCTAAACTGTTCAGAATAGTGCTTATGAATCTGCTTGCAAATGCAATCAAATATTCTCCTGAGGGAGGAGTTATTAGTTTTGAAGTATATAAGCAAAGGAAAAAAATAATATTTAAAATCTCTGATCAGGGAATTGGAATTCCATCAAAAGATTTGAAAAATTTATTTGAACCTTTCCATAGGTCTGATAACGTAGGTAATATTAGAGGCACAGGATTAGGACTTACAATTGTAAAAAAATATGTTGAATTGCATAAAGGAGCAATTGAGGTAACATCCGTATTAAATCAAGGTTCAACATTTACAATTAAACTTCCAATTAATTGAAATTTATATGAGGAGACCTAAAATTCTTCTTATTGAAGACGAATTAGAATTAGCACAAAACATCGTTGAAATACTGAAACTAAATGATTTTGAAGTTATTTATGCTGAAAACGGTGAAAAAGAAATTAAATTGCCTGTAAATGAATTACCTGATTTAATATTGAGTGATCAAAATTTGATATATTAAGCTTCACTTAAAAAAAACTATAAAGTGCTTTAAACATTATCTTTGAACATAAAGTAATTTGAAACTATTTTTAGAAAAAAATAAATCGGAGAGTAAAATGCCTGAAATTCTAATAGTTGAAGATGAAGCCGAACTCAGAGAAAATATTTGTGCAATTCTTGAATTAAAAGGATATGTTGTACATTATGCTGAAAATGGTTTAGATGCCATTAAAAAGCTGAATAAAATTAATCCCGATTTAATAATCTCTGATATTATGATGCCTTATGTTGATGGCTATGAACTTTTTAATCGTATTCGTCAAGAAGAACGAACCAAATATATACCCTTTCTTTTCTTGACAGCAAAAAGTGATTTAGCATCTGTCAGACAGGGAATGAACATTGGTGCCGACGATTATATTACCAAACCTTTCTCAACTGATGATTTAGTTAAATCAATTGAAGCAAGATTAGAAAAAGTTAAAAATTTTAATCAAAAATTTGATAAAATTCTCTCTGGAATAAGATCCTCTCTCCCTCACGAATTGCGAACTCCTTTGATGGGAATTTTAGGACTCTCTGAAATGATTACTACTGATTATCAAGAATATTCTAAAGAAGAGATTTTTGATTTTGTAGAGAGAATTAACTTTAGTGCGAAAAGACTCTTAAAAAGAATAGAAAAATTCCTTCAATTAACAGATTTGGAATTAATTGCCAATAGTGATATGTTAAATAAAATATATGAAGCCAGAGTAAATGAAGAAGAAATTAAATTAATTGCTTTTAATAATTTTATCGTTAATAATAGATTCAAAGATATTTCTTTCAATATTGAAGAGGCATATTTAAAAATACATCCTAAGTTTTTTTCCATACTAATTAGTGAGTTATTAGAAAATGCTTGCAAATTCTCATCAAATAATACAGAGATAAAATTAACTGGTAAGAAAATGGGGGATTATTATGAATTGTCTTTTAATGATTCAGGTATTGGAATGTCTGAAACTAATGTCAAAAATATAAATGAATTTTTAGTTATGGATAGAGAAAACGGAAAAATTTATGGTAATGGACTTGGGTTGGTATTCGTTAAGAAAGCTCTTAAATTATTTAATGGTCAGCTAAAATTGGAAAGCGAAAAAGATAAAGGCACAATGGTTACTATCACAATCCCGTTAGTAGCTGTTGGGTAAGTCCATTTTTGTCAACATTTCTCGATTTATTAAAATCAGATTCTCACTTATTTCCCTGATAAAATCTTAACATTGGATTCCGAAACGATTTCTTATTTTCATTTGTGCTACAGACAGCATTGAAATTTTCACCAGATAAGAATTAGTATCAATTACTACCTCTCAGAGAAGTAAATCAACCTACTGAAACAATTTAATTAGTGACTTCCCGTCAAGCTGAAAATAATATGAGGAGAGTATTATTTTTGAAAAAATTATATTGTAAAAAAATTAAATAATCTAAATTCTCAGATACTTTTTTAATCTATAATTGGTTTCTTATCAATAATAATTCCACTAACTTTTGTAATCATTCAGGTTTTTCGTTTAAGTTTTTAACAAGTGCTGCTGAAGGTAAAAGTTTGACTTATCTGATTGATTATGAAAAATTTCAAATTAATTCAATAGGATTAAATTTTAATACACAACTTTCTTTTAGTGAAAGTTTCAACTTACCAGTTGGTTTTGGATTCCATCTCAATCTGAATTTAGATAAAAACTTTTTCTATCTGGTATTTAGTTTTTAATATTCTATATAAATGTCAGTCTGAGTAGCTTAAAATGTTCAAACTGACATTTTCACTTCAAATTACTCTTCAATATTAAGCGCCATAGTAATTTTAATTATAATAAAACTTCAATTAATAATTCAGAAGACTTCATTAAACTTTATATTTCAGTATTAGAAACCATCAAATACTTTTGAATTATTTCTGATAGTTTTTCTGCACTGATAGCATTAGATAATACCTCGTCAATGTTTTCTGATAAGTTCTTTCTATCTTCCGATAAGAATAAAAGAGTAGAATCAGGTTCAACTAAATAGATTAAAACTGACTGAGAGTTTGCGGTTTTTATCTTATCTATTATTAGTCTATTAATCACTTCGTCGAATTGTTTTTCTAAAATCACAATTTTATGGAACTTTTGAAGAAACGAATTAAAAGCTTTATGGGGCGTATATTCATAATCACTAAATTCAAGAAAATTTGATAATAAATTTATTATATCAAGGTAAAGAGATTTTTTATTTCCAATGTACAAGAGCGATTTTTCACTCGTAGAAGATGATGTATTATTATTTTTCCTTTCCCTGCTGTTTTTTAAGACTTTTACAACTCTTTCGTGAATTAATTGAGGAGATACAGGTTTAAGGATATAATCATCAACTTTAAGTTCAAAGATTTCCTTTATTATTTCAGGATCGCTTAGTGCCGAAAGTACGATAGTTGGGATATTTTTAAATCTATCATCTGCTTTAAGAAGCGTAATTAAATCTTTACCAGTAATGATCGGCATCATATAATCAACAATGATAATATCTGGAATTTCTTGTTCAATCATTGTTAGAGCATCTTTGGCACTATTTGCCTCCCTGACTTCCATCTGCATTCTTTTGACAAGAACCCGTGCTACTACTTTAGTAATAACAGGGTCATCATCAATAACCAAAGCTTTTAAAGTTTTTTGTTCTACAGGCATAGTATTTTTATAAAATCTATTTAGAAAATAAATATTATTTAATTTTCCTCAAAAATAAAAACTTTTTTTATTCTTATTGAATTTGAAATTACTGAAACAGAACTCATAGACATTGCAAATGCAGCAAAAATCGGATTAAGAAAACCAAATGCTGCAAGTGGAATTCCTATCACATTGTAAATGAAAGCCCAAAACAAATTTTGTTTGATAGTTGTATCAACTTTTTTTGATATTTGTTTGAAGACTAAAATATTATTCAAATTATCATTTAACAGAATCACACCGCCGGACAAAATTGCTATATCGGTTCCACTTCCCATTGCAATACCAATATCTGCTTGTGTTATTGAGGGTGCATCGTTTATCCCATCACCTATATATGCAACAATCTCACCTTTAGATTGAAACTTTTTAATAATTTTTAGTTTATCTTCCGGCAATAATTCTGATTCATAAGCAGTAACCCCACACTCTTTAGCAATTTTTTCAGTAGAAGTTAATTTATCGCCTGAAAGTATCACTGTTTTAATTCCTTCATCAGAAAGTCTTTTGATAACTTTTTTACTTTCTGGTTTTATTTCTTCTGAAATAGTAAAGATAGCGGAAAGATTATTATTAATTACAATGTAAACTTTAGCCAATGAGTTATCCTTGTTTTGCAATTCTTTCAGCTCTTCAATTTTTTCTCCTTCGATAAAATTTTTGTTGCCAATTAAAATGGTTTTACCATCTACTATTGCCTTTATTCCTAACCCTGTTTTACTTTCGAAATGCTCAAGATTTCTTTCAACTAAAGTGTAGTTTTTAGAAAAATCAACCAATGCTTTAGCTATTGGATGCTCTGATTTTTTTTCAGCAGGGATAATATATTCTAAAACTTCCTCTAAAGATTGATCAAATAATCGAAAAGATTCAACTTTAAGATTTTTATTAGTTATAGTTCCAGTTTTATCGAAAAATATTGTATTGACTTTGTGAAATAATTCCAAACTACTGCCATCTCTAATCAAGATGCCTTTTTTAGCAGAAGTTCCTATCCCAACCACTAATGCAGTTGGAATTGCAAGACCTAATGCACAAGGGCAGGCAATAATTAGTACAGAAATAAAGTTTACCAATGCTATATCGGGTTTATTTGAAATTAAATACCAAGCAATAAAACTTAAAAAAGAGATTGATATAACAACAGGGACAAAAATAGAAGAAATTTTATCTGCAGTCTTTTGAATCGGAGCTTTAACACTTTGAGATTGCTCCATCAGTTTTATTATTTGTCCGAGTGTTGAGTTCGCTGCACTTGAAGTAACTTTATACTCGATGTAACCTGATTTATTGACAGAACCAGATTTTACTTTTGAACCAATTGATTTTTCAATAGGAAAACTCTCTCCTGTAACAATTGACTCATCTACTGAAGAGAATCCGTTTACAACTATTCCATCAGTAGGAATATGTTGTCCTGGTTTTACTATAACAATGTCCTCAATTCTTAAATCATCTATGTTTTTCTCAATTTCATCATTTCCAACTTTTACAATTGCTTGTGTTGGCTGAATTTTGATAAGTTCGTTTATTGCTTCATTTGTTCTGAACTTTGCTTTTGCTTCGAGCCATTTTCCTAATAAAACTAAAGATATTATTACTGCTGTGGTATCATAATAGACGTGATTCTGAAAATTTTCGGGCAGGAGGGAAGGGAAGAAAGTAACAACAGAACTGAACACAAATGCTGAGCCAGTGCCTATTGCTATTAAGCTATTCATATCAAATGTAAAACTTGCAAGATTTTTGATGAATTTTATATAGAAGTTTCTGCCTGATGATAATATTAAAAATAGTGTGAGTGAAAAAAGAATATACTTTAAATACTGTAATGTGTTATTGAATATCATCATTAGGCTTTCCGACATCATTGACATATTAATTAGAAATACCGGAATTGTAAAAACCAAGGATGTTAGAAATTCTTTCTTAGATTTTAATAAGTTATCAGATGGTTTGGCTGTCAAGAGAGGTGATGCTTCAGTTTTAGTACTTTTAATCTCGTATCCTGCATTCTCAACTAAATTTTTAACTTCATTGAAATTATATTTTTCCAAATCAATGGTGATAATTGCTTTTTCACTTGCAAGATTAATTGAAACATTTTTAATACCTTGTGCCTTACTTATTGCTTTTTCTACTCTTGCAACGCAGCTTGCACAAGTCATCCCCTCGATGTTTAATGTTATAGTCTCAATTTTACTCATTTACGACTTTATAACCAGCATCCTCAATTAAAGTTTTTATGTATTCAGTCTTATTTTGATTTTCAGACATATCAACTTCAACTAAACCAATTTGAACATTGAAATTTTTGATACCTGCTTTTTCAAATTCTTTTTTAATGGCATTAATACAATGTTGGCAGGACATTCCATCAACTTTAAAAATAGTTTTCATATTCTACTTATTTTTTAGAGTAAAGATATTAACGAAAGGATAAATAATTGATAGAAAATTTTAGAGTTATTTTTGTAGAGAAAATAATCAGTTATTTTTTATAAAAATTAAAATCCCCCAATTGCCATTACAAATCAAACGTTATAAAATCCGTATTGTCTATTTGATACTCTTGGTTTGTGAACATTTCTTTGTACTTGAGAATCATAATTTCTATAACAATCAATCTTTGGTGAGTGTTGATTAACTCTACTTACACTTGGATAAATTACCGGCTGAACAAAAACAGGAGATTGTCTAACTACGGGTCTATGAACTACATTTTGAACTGGTTGTGCAATAGGTTCATTATTTTGCTCAACTTGGTTATTTGATTTCTTAATTTTTAAGAATAAATAAAAGAATATCCAACTGAGTACGAAAAGTGCTGAAAATCCTAACAAACTGGTTTTTATTATTTCTATAAGTGTCATTTTTATTCTCCTTAATTTTTCTTACTTATATGCTAAGGTTGTGCCATTCAAATTATTTGAATTTTATTAAAAAACGAAGCTTTTTAAATGATTTGTGTATCATATTGAGAATTTGAACCAAAATGAAAACTATTACAAAATATGATTTTTGATTTATGTTGGATAAAAATGATTACTGTATCTGAAAAACAACTTTTTAGTATTTTAACGAAAGAAATAAATTCTGTTATTTAAGAGGAAATTTTCTTATGAGTAAAATGGAAAAGTTTATTGTTGGACTTACTCAGTATTCGATGTCAGAAAATATTGATGAAAATCTTAATAAAGCAATCGGAATGATTGAAAATGCGTCCCGAGCAGGTGCAAAGGTGATTTGTTTACCGGAATTATTTAACTCACTTTATTTCTGTCAATCAGAAAATATTGATTATTTCGATCTTGCGGAAAATATTCCAGGACCATCAACTAATAAACTTTCAGAAATTGCAAAAAAACTGAAAGTAGTTCTTGTTGTACCATTATTTGAAAAACGCAATGTGGGTCTATATCATAATTCTTTGGTAGTAATCAACACTCAGGGAGAGATTATTGGAATTTATAGAAAAATGCACATTCCCGATGATCCGGCTTATTATGAAAAATTTTATTTTACTCCCGGAGACTTAGGATATAAAACATTCGACACAGAATTTGGAAAAATCGGAACTTTAATTTGCTGGGATCAGTGGTATCCTGAGGCAGCCAGACTAACCGCATTAAAGGGTGCTTCTGTTATTTTCTATCCCACTGCTATTGGTTGGCATCCTTATGAAAAAAATGAACACGGAAAAGCACAGTTTGAAAGTTGGCAAACAATTCAACGCTCTCACGCAATTGCTAACGGAGTTTATGTCGCTTCAGTAAATAGAATTGGAATTGAAAAGCAAAATCCTGATTCTGCTGGAATTGAATTTTGGGGCAGAAGTTTTATTTGTGATCCTCAAGGAGTAATTTTATCTGAAGCCTCTTACGAAAAAGAAGAAGTAATCATTGCAGAAATTGATCCTCAGAGAATTGAGTATATCAGAAGAAATTGGCCATTCCTGAGAGACCGAAGAATTGATTCATATCAGAACATTACCAAGAGATTTGATGATTAAGGCAAAATTATGAAATACAGAATCCCTGCAGAATTTGAAAAACACGAAGCTACCTGGATTGGTTGGCCATTTAACAAAGCTGATTGGCCCGGAAAATTTACTCCAATTCCTTGGGTTTATGGTGAAATAGTTAGATATTTATCATTAGGCGAAAAAGTAAGAATTATTGTTCAAAATGATCTTGAAAAACAAAAAGCCTTGAAAGTTCTTAATGCTGTTCACGCCGATTTAAGTAACGTTGAATTTTTTATTCTCAAGACCGATAGAAATTGGCTGCGAGACGCTTCTCCTCAATTTGTAAAAGATAAAAATAATAATACTGTTTTGATGAAATTTAATTTTAATGCTTGGGCGAAGTATGACAATTATAAGCTCGATGCTAAAATTCCAGATTTTATTTCAAAAAAAATGAAGATTGAGCTCAAGCAAGTTCTTTATAAAAATAGACCTGTTGTTCTTGAAGGTGGTGCAATTGATTATAATGGTTTAGGAACTTTGATAAGTACTGAAGAATGTTTGATGGATGATAAAACTCAGGTAAGGAATCCGGGATTTACAAAAAATGATTATGAAAAAGTTTTCCACGATTATTTAGGAATTGAAAAAGTTATTTGGTTGAAAAATGGAATTGTTGGAGATGACACACACGGACACGTTGATGATATTACAAGATTTGTTAATAAAAATACTGTTGTAACCGTAATTGAAAAAAATCCAAATGATGATAATTACAAAAACCTTCTTGAAAACAAAGAAATTCTTAAATCTTCAACTTTACAAGATGGTTTGAAATTAGAAGTTATAGATTTGCCAATGCCGTTGCCTGTAATATTCAAAGGTCAGAGATTACCAGCAAGTTATGCGAATTTTTACATCTCAAATTATGCTGTACTTGTTCCAACTTTTAATGATGAAAATGATAGAAAAGCATTAGGAATTCTTTCAGAATTATTTCCTGACAGAAAAGTGATTGGAATTCACGCAGTTGACTTAGTCTGGGGACTTGGAACAATTCATTGTTTAACTCACGAACAAATTTCATAAAACTTAAAGGAGTAAAATATGTTGTACTTATTATTATCAGTTCTTTTCTTATTTAATAATTCTTCTGAAAAAATTAAAGTAAAAGACCCTTGGATGAGAGTGTCTGCGAAAGGACAATCTTCGGCTCTTTTTATGAAAATAGAAAATAACGGAGAAACAGCCGATACACTTTACAAGGTTGAAGGAAATGTTTCCCAGAAAATTGAAATTCACGAAACCTATCAGAAAGACGATATGATGGGAATGAGAGAGGTTGGTTTTGTAGTAATAAATTCAAAATCAACTTTTGAATTAAAACCTCGCCACCATCATATAATGTTGATTAAATTAAATCAGGATTTAAAAAAGGGTGATGAGCACGAATTTACGCTTCATTTCAAAAAAGCAGGGCAGATAAAAATAAAAGCAAAAGTTGATGAAATGAAAATGCAAAAACCTCAGCACGTTCATTGAAATGAAAAAATTTGATAAGCATATTTTTATTTGTAATAACTCCAGACCTGCCGGGCATCCAAGAGGTTGCTGCTTTGATAAGCAAAGCAAAGAGCTTATTGATGAATTCAAGAGAAAAGTTGCTGCTTTAGGATTGAATAAAAAAATCAGAGTTAATCAATCTGGATGTTTGGATGCTTGCGAATTTGGTGTTGCAGTTGTTGTTTATCCTGAACAAATTTGGTATGGAAATGTAAAGTCAGATGACATTGATGAAATCATTCAATCTCATCTTATAAATAATACCCCTGTTGAAAGATTGGTTATTAAATCAGAGGATTTTTATAATAATGAAAAGTAACTCTCAGAAAAAATTAGCTGAGAAAATTTTTCACCTTTTGAAGAAGAATTATCCAAATCCAAAACCTGCACTGGAGTATTCCAATCCATTTGAACTTTTAATAGCTACTATTCTTTCAGCACAATGCACTGATGAAAGAGTAAATATCGTTACTAAAACACTGTTTAAGAAGTATCAAAAGCCAGAAGATTATTTGAAAGTTTCTGACGAAGAATTACAGAAGGATATTTTTTCAACAGGTTTTTATAAGCAAAAAGCTAAAAGCATAAAAAGTTGTTGCAAAGAATTGATTGAGAAATACAATAGTAAAGTTCCACAGGATTTCGATTTACTAACTAAATTACCAGGTGTGGGTAGGAAAACAGCATCAGTAATAGCAGGCAATGCTTTTGGAATACCTGCTATTGCTGTGGATACTCACGTAATTAGATTATCAAATATATTTAAATTCGTAAACACTAAAGACCCAGAAAAAATCGAAATGAAGTTAAAAGAGCTTCTGCCACAAAAAGATTGGATAATCTCATCGCACTTATTAGCTTCCCACGGAAGAAAAATTTGTATCGCACGAAAACCTAAATGTCTTGAATGTTTCCTTGCAGATGTCTGTCCTTCATTCGATTCAATTAACAAAAATAAATCTTATTAACATTAACTATTAGATAACTATAAAGGTGAATAAATATGATTGAAAGAGTAAGAGAAGGAGAAAGAGTAAGAGAAAGAGAAAGAAAAAGAGTAAGATTGGTAGAAAGAGACAGAGATTATTGTTTAAGTTTATTGAAAGAGTACACAAAAAGTGAGAGTTTGTTAAAACACGCTTATGCAGTTGAATCGTGTGTGCGTGCCTATGCTGAAAAATTTAATCAGGATGTTGAATTTTGGGGTAATGTTGCTTTACTGCACGATTTTGATTACGAAAAGTATCCTTCCGCTAACGAACATCCATTCAAAGGAGCTGAGATTTTAAGAGAAAATGGCTTTTCGGATGAGTTTATAAATGCAATTTTATCACACGCAGATTATACCGGAGTTAAAAGAGAAACTTTCCTTCAAAAAACCCTTTTTGCCTGTGATGAACTTTCTGGATTTTTAACTGCTGTGGCTTATGTGAGACCTTCAAAAACAATTAATGAGGTTGAAGTGAAATCTGTTATAAAAAAAATGAAAGACAAAGCTTTTGCCAAAGCTGTAAGCAGAGAAGATATAATTAATGGTGCAGCAGAACTCGGAGTTGAATTGGATGAGCATATTGCATTTTGTATTGAAGCTATGAAAAAGAATAAAGAACTACTTGGACTTTGAGTAATTTTAATTAAACTTTAATCTTAATCATTTAAGAGACTTCTGAAATATTGTTCGTTTGTCAGTCTGAGCCTGTCGAAGACTGACAATTTCGAAGCAAATTACACTTCGACTTCGCTCAGTGTAACAGCTACTTTGAATTATTCAGAAGTCTCTTAACATTAATTAAAGACTTGACATTTAATAACTGATTTACATATCTTTCCAACAAAAATCGGAGAATATTAGAGAGTTTTGCTACTTTAATTTTTTAATTTATAAAAGGTTATTATTTTTTTATTTATGATTGGCAAAGTCTCTATTATTCTGTTTCTGGTTTTTAGTACTTTTCTTTTTTCTCAGGATGAAGTCCGAATAATCAACTCTGATTTCAACTCCCTTACTATTTCTTACAAGCCGATTTTTACTGATACTTCTATAATTACAATAAATAACCAATCCTTTAGGAATGTTAAAATCAATCTCGGATTTACAAAAGCCAATTCAGAGCCAGGGAATCCTGAACTACCTTCAAGAATTTTGACAATTGGTGTTCCTGCAGAATTCGGAAATACTTTAGAGATTTTATCATCATCCTTTAAGGAAATACCCGGACAAATTTCTCCAATTCCAAAAATTAAACAAGATACATTAGGATATTCTTATCAGTATTTTTTATCTACTGATTATTACTCTGAATCTGATATTCCATTAGTTGAATTTGGTAATTCGGGATTGTCGAGAGATTTAATTATTCAGAATCTAATATTGAATCCCGTTAGGTTTTTCCCTTCAGAAAATAAAATTAGACTTTACAAAGAAATAGTTTTCAAAGTTAATTTTGCCTCTGGGGTAATTTCCCAACGACCTGCAGACGAATTTTCTTCTTTAGGAATCTTGAATTTCGGTGTAGCAAAATTCTGGAATCAATCGAAAAATTTTTCAGCTAAGTTTACTGTCTCCAATAGTGTTTTAGCTACTGGTAAATGGTTCAGGTTTGAAGCTCCCGAAGAAGGATTTTATCGAATAACCCGTTCACAGCTTTCTGCTTATGGAATTGATCCTAATACGGTTGATCCAAGAACCATTAAAATTTATAATAATGGTGGTAAAGTTTTACCCGAACTGAATAGTGCACCCAGACCAATTGATTTAGTTGAAAATGCCATATTAATTGTTGGCGAAGAAGATGGAAGATTTGATGACGGAGATTATATTCTTTTTTATGGAAGAGGAACAAACTTTTTTGACTATGACACGGATGGTAAAACTATAAGAAGATTTTTTAACCCTTATTCAAAGTCCAATTATTATTGGATTACTTCTGGCGGTAGTCCGGGAAAAAGAATTTCAAAAAAGAACAGTTTGTCACAGTCACCAAATTATCAGCAGAATTCAACTATAGCATACGTCGGATTTGAAGAAGATAAAATCAACCTTGGAAAATCTGGCAGACAATTCTTTGGTGATAATTTTACTCCCACAATTAATCAAAGAACTTATATTAATCGTCTTGATAATAGAATTTCATCTGAACCGATTAAATATTCTTTAAGATTTGTTGTAAACTCTTCAACAAATTTGACTTTAAGTATTTCAGAAAATGGCAGTCAGATATTTAATGAATTATTGCCCGGTTACGGTAGTCAAGATTATACTGTAGGAAGAGCTTATTTAAGGAATCTTACATTTCAGGGAAGTCTCCCTGATAACAGAAGTGTACTGACTTTCAGAATTAATCCCTCAGCTCAAACTTCTGTTGGATATTTGGATTATTTCACTATCGAATACAGAAAAGAATTAAAAGCTACTGATGATAATCTTTTAGTGTTTTCTGATCCGGTTAATGGTGTAGTAGAATATCTTTTTAGTGGATTTTCATCTACTAACTTCAGAGTATTTGATATAACAGATTATGCAAATGTTAAAGTTGTTGATAATTTTATAATGTTAAGTGGTGGTCAGTGTAAATTTCAGTTTTTAGAATCTCAAAACAGCAGATCAAAATATTTTGCAATAGAATTAAGTAAACTTAAAAGCCCTTCAAATCCTGTCGAGGTTTCTAATTCTAATTTACGTGGTGAAAGCACAGGAGCTAAATTTATAATCATAACAAGTAAGGAAAAATTAGAATCAGCTAATAAACTAAAAACTTATCGTGAAACTCAGACAGTTCCTCCAATATCAACTATTGTTGTAGATGTTCAAAAAATTTATAACGAATTTTCTTGTGGTGCTTTAGATGTTTCTGCAATCAGAGATTACATTAGATATGCCTATCAAAATTGGCAGATTAAACCTGAGTATGTTTTGTTGCTTGGTAAAGGTACTTATGATTACAAAAATTTAGAAGGATTTAATGATAATATAATTCCAACCTGGCAAACAGAGGAATCACTTTCTTACGTTTATTCATTAGAAGATTCTTACACAACGGATGATTTTTTTGCAGCCGTATCGGGAGATGATCCGGTTGTTGATTTAGCAATTGGCAGAATTCCTTCGAGAAATCTCTCTGAAGCAAATAATTTTATAGATAAAATTATAGCTTACGAAAAAAATAGTGATTTCAGTCCCTGGAGAAATTTAATCACACTTTTAGCTGATGATGGAATCAAAACAGGCGGTGATGATGGATCAATTCATACATCTGCTTGCGAGAGATTAGTAAATTTTTCTTTCCCAAAGTATCTTGATTTCAATAAAATTTATCTTGCAGCTTATCCTCCGGTTGTTACTTCAGGAGGAAGGAGAAAACCTGAAGTTAATAATGTCTTGCTGAAATCATTAAATGATGGTACGTTGTTTTTGAATTTTGTCGGGCACGGTAATCCTGAAGTCTGGACTCACGAGGTTGTTTTTGAAAAATCAGTAACCATTCAACAATTAAGAAATAAAAGACTATTTTTCTTAACAGCAGCCACTTGCGACTTTGGTTATTATGATATTCCAAATTATCAAAGTGGAACAGAGCAATTGGTCTTGTTAAAAGAATTTGGTGCAATCGGAGCATTGACTTCTTCAAGATTAGTATTTTCAGGTCAGAATGAGGCAATGAATCAGGCTTGGGTTGAAATTCTATTTAAATCCAACCGTGATACTATGGATTTACCTATCACTCTCGGTAAAGCTTTGTCTATTCTTAAAAAATCATATTTCACTGTCAATGACAGAAAATATCATCTTTTTGGTGATCCAACATTAAGACTAAATATTCCGGTACTTAGTGCAAAGATTGATTCAATAAATGGATTTGATTTAAGCTCTAATATTCAAATTAAAGCAATGAGTAAAGTTTCAATAAAAGGAAAAGTTTTATCGAATAATTCAACCAATGAAAACTTTAATGGTGAAGGTATTCTTACAGTATTTGATTCAGAGAGAATTGTTCAGCTGCCTGAAATAAATAGTCTTATGCGAGTTCAAAATTCTATTATCTTCCGTGGAAGAGTAAGCATTTCCAATGGAGTTTTTAGCGCTGAATTCAGCGTTCCAAAAGATATTTCCTATGAAAACAAAAATGGTAAAATAAATTTCTACTTTTTTAACAATAAAAATGATGGAATTGGCTTTACTTCAAATATTATTATTGGAGGGACAGATAGTTCTGTTGTAAATGATGGTAAAGGACCGGTAATAGAAATTTTCTTTGACGATGAAAATTTCCAAAATTCATATTTAGTCGGTTCAAATCCTGAACTAATCATAAGACTATTTGATGAAACCGGATTGAATACAACAGGAACAGGAATTGGTCATAAACTTGAAGGAATCCTTAATGATGAGTTTAATAGTCCAATTGATTTTACAAATTATTTCGTTGGTGATTTGGATGCTGGCGGAAAATCAGGGAAAGTGAATTACAGATTCAATAATTTATCTAATGGTGAGTATTCTATTTTTGTTAAAGCTTGGGATATTTTTAATAATTTTTCAAGTGAAAAGACTTATTTCTCAGTTGTGGGTGATAATGATTTGGTAGTGCGGGATGTTTATAATTATCCTAATCCATTTTCGACTTCCACAACCTTTACATTTCAGCAGAACCTTTTAACTCCGCTGAATGTGAAAATAAAAATTTATACAATTGCAGGCAGGTTAATAAAAACAATTGAAAAATTTAATATTAGTCAGAAATTTGTTTTGGTTGATTGGGAAGGTCGCGATAACGATGGTAATGAAATTGCAAACGGAACATATCTTTACAAACTTATTGTATCATCTACTGATGGTTCATTTAATAAAGATGTGCTTGGTAGATTGGCAAAACTGAGATAAAAATTAAATCATAAATCATTTATTTTAATTATATTAAAACTTTAATTAAGAATTGGTTTTTTAAATAAATATTCGGAGGAATAACTTAATGAAAGCATTGACCAGATTTATAATGCTCATACTTTTTGTGTTAACTTTTAGTGTTAATATATTTTCTCAAGGTGAAGCCGCTGTACCATTCCTATTGCTTGCTCCTGACTCAAGGGCAGGTGGTGTTGGAGAATCAGGTACTGGTTTAGCCGACAATTCGGCAGCTATATTTTGGAACCCTGCTGGTATCGCATTCCAAACAGGAACCGAAATTAGTATAACGCATAGTAATTGGCTGCCTCAATTTAAATTAGATTTGTTTTATGACTACCTTACTTTCAGACAATATATTGAAGAACTTGATGGTAGTGTAACTGCAAGTATCACTTATATGAATTTTGGTGAATTTGTCAGAACTGGCGAAACTGATCCAACCCCATTAGGAACTTTCAGATCTTTTGACGCTGCTTTAACTCTTGGTTATGCAACAAAAATACATCAAGACTGGGGCTTAGGTTTTAATTTCAGATTAATTCACAGCAGACTTTCTGATGTTTCAGTTGGTGAAGAAAAAGGAAAGGGAGTCGCCACTTCAGTAAGTTTTGATATTGGTGCAATGTGGAGACCAAAAACTTTATACATTCCTTTCACCGATATAAATATTGGCGAACAATTATCTATTGGTATGAATTTAAGTAACCTCGGACCTAAAATCTATTATATTGATAAAGCTCAGGCAGATCCAATCCCAACAAATTTCAGACTTGGATTTGCGTACAGAATTTTCAGTGATGAATTTAATTCACTCACTTACACTCTTGATTTCAGCAAACTCCTTGTTAGCAGAGACAGCACCGGTTCAAAAGAATTTTATGAAGCTTTATTCACAGCTTGGGGTGATAAACCTTTCAAAGAAGAATTGCGTGATATAGTTACTTCTATGGGATTAGAGTATTGGTATGGTACTCCTGGTGATTTCTTATTTGCTCTTCGTTCCGGCTTCTTTTATGAAGATCCTTCTTACGGTAACAGAAAATTTGTAACCTTTGGTGCAGGAATTAGGTATGATATTTATGGATTTGATTTTAGTTATATAACTACTTCTGTATTTAAAAATGGAGAGAACCATCCATTGTCTGATACTTTAAGATTTACAGTTTTAATTGGATGGGGTGCTGTTCCTGAATCCACAAGAGGTTTACCAAGAGGTATTTAATTTTAATGAAAAATTTAATTGTTGTTTTATTTAGTCTTTTTGCTTTGGGCAGTTTATCTGCCCAAAGTTTTAATGTTAAGGTTAATCCATTTCCTCACTCATCGGCTGTAAAAACGAACTCTGTTAAGATTCTTGCCGTAATGGTTAGTTTTCAGGAAGATAAAGATGCCTCAACTTTCGGTAATGGTAAATTCGGATCAATTTATTCAAAAGATTATGGTAATTCAATTTTAGACCCATTACCGCACGATAAAAAATATTTTGAGAATCATCTTGAGTTTGTAAAAAATTACTTTAACAAAGTTTCAGATTCAAAATTAAGTGTTGATTATTTTGTGCTTCCGGATACTTTTTCAGTTTCGAAAACTATGAGAAATTATTCTCCTCCACCAAAATCAAATGAGATTGCACCGTTGGGAGAATTCGCTAAGGAGGTTTGGACTTTAGCGAATCAAAAGTATCCGAATTTCCAATTTTCAGATTATGATATGTTTCTGATTTTTCACGCAGGAGTTGGCAGAGATGTAACTTTACCGGGAAGTTTGGGAAATGAAAGAGATTTGCCTTCAGTTTATTTGTCTGAAAATGCTTTGAAATCAGTTTTTGGAAATGACTTTACAGGTTTCCCGGTTCAAAATGGAAATTTTAAAATCAAAAATTCTGCTATTATTCCTTCAACTGAATCAAGAGAACTTGAGTCTATAACTGGAAAAATTTTAATTGAACTAACAATAAATGGATTGCTTGTTTCTACTGTTGCAAGTCATTTAGGACTACCTGATTTATTTGACACCGAAACAGGTCTTAGCGCAATTGGTAGATTTGGTTTAATGGATGGTCAATCAATCTTCGCTTTTAATGGTTGTTTTCCTCCCGAACCATCTGCTTGGGAGAAAATTTATCTTGGTTGGATTTCACCAAATCAGATACTCGAAATCTCACCTTCAGAGTTAATTAAAAATATTTCTTTACCAGCTCGATTAGCTGCAACAAATCAGCCTTTCATAATTAAAGTGCCATTGAACTCATCTGAATATTATTTGATTGAAAATAAACAAAGAGATGTTTTAAAGAACGGTTCTGTTATAACTTATAAAATTGGTAATCAGGAATTCACAAAATCTTTTCCAAAAGACACTTCAGGATTCAGAAGTTTTGACACTGATTCTCTTTCTGGTGTAATTACAAATGTAGATGAATTTGATTGGGCTATTCCGGGAAATGGAATTTTAATCTGGCATATTGACGAAAACATTATCTCTCGCACAATCAGCAATAATAAAATTAATACTGATAAGAAAATGCGCGGTGTAGATGTCGAAGAAGCTGATGGAATTCAGGATATTGGAGAAAAGTTTAGAACAATTTTTGGAGATGAAGTTGTTGGAGAGGGGACAGAATTTGATTTATGGTATGATGGAAATACTTCAACACTTTATAAAAACAGGTTTGATAAGAATTCAAGACCATCAACGCATTCAAATTCTGGAGCAAACAGTTTAATTTCTATTTACGATTTTTCTAAGCCTGATAATCTGATGTCATTCAAAGTAGCATTTAGAGATTCAATAATTAGACCTATCTTTAATAAAGAAATCATTGCTTCCGGTAATGCTGTTTCAATTTCTTCTCTTGATGATAATTCATTAAAACAGATTTTATTAGTTGGCAAAAACATTTTAATTATAGATTCCACTTCAACCGATAGTATAACAAATTTCACAGATTATAAACCAGCAGTAGTAAAATTTGCCGGAAACATTTATATCATTGGTGCTACTTATGATTCAAGAATACTTTTCCCCTCGAGAATTAATTACATCAGAATAATCGGTAATTCTTATGATACAGGTGGATTTAATTTCCCTTTTTCAATTAGTATCTCTCCAGTTATTATTAAAAGAGATAATGAATTATATGATATTTTAATTCCAACTTTAGAAGATAAAATATTGGTTTTTGATCTATTATCTCTTTTATCCGGAAATCTTCAACCCAAAAATGAAATTATTGTTTCACCAAATTATCAGATAGAAAAAATTGCAGCCGATTCAAGATTAGTTGCTCTGGCAAAAAATAGAAATTCAAATATTGATTTTATTGTTTACGTTGATGGAATTTCACACAATTTGAAAAATCAGGTTGTCTTTGATTTAATGGCAACTAAATATAAAGATGAAACTTTAGCAGTTGCTTTGGTTGCGCAAGATGGAATAAGAAAAATTAAAATTTTCGACAAAAAAGGAATCTTCTCGGAATTTGATCTTAGTTATACACCTAACAATAAATTCATTCTTTCCAATTTGAAATCAGATGGTTCAAATTACATTGTAATAACAGACGGAAAAAAATTGGATGCTTTCAATCTTTATGGTGCAAGGGCTGATAACTTTCCGTTTACATTAAATGATGATGAATTTAACGGTTGGTTACTTTCTGCTGATATTGAAGGTGATAACAAATCTGAAATTATTGCTTTTACTTCAAAAGGTAATATTTATGCAATAAACGGCGGAAGTGGAAAAGTAGTTGATGGTTTCCCAATTTCTTTAGGTAAAAACAATTCTGCTTCTCCAGCTCTATTCAGTTTCGATAATAAAATTTGTCTTTCTGTGCTTGATCAAAATAAAAAATTCTACAGTTGGAAAATTTCTTCAATCATTTCTAAAATAGATTGGAGCGAGTTAAATGGAAATCGTTTGAACCAGAGTTTTCTTGCAGAACAGCCTTCATCAACAAATATTACTAAATTCTTCCCAACGGAAAGAGCTTACAATTATCCAAATCCAGTTTACGAATCCTCTACAGCGATAAGGTATTTTGTATCAGAAGATGCTGAAGTTACAGTTAGGATTTTTGATCTTGCAGGTGATAAAGTTGACGAACTTAATTCAATAGGACGCGGTGGATTTGATAATGAAATTATCTGGAATGTATCATCAATTCAAAGTGGAGTATATCTTGCCAAAATTGAGGCAAAAAGTATTTCCGGAAAAGTAGAATCAACAGTTATTAAAATTGCAGTGGTTAAATAATCCTAACATTCTTTTTATGAAAAAAATAATTTTGCAATCCTTTTTGTTTTTACAAGTTTCATTATTTGCACAGTTTACTGAGTTTCATCCTCAATTAAATTGGCTGACAATTAAAGGCAAAAAAATTCAGGTTCACTATCACGAGGGAGCTGAAAGAACTGCTCGGGTCGTAGCTAAAATTGCAGATGAAATCTGGGATCCAATATGCTCATTATATGAGTATGAGCCTGAAGAAGTTCATTATATAATAAAAGATATTGATGATTACTCTAACGGAGCTACATATTTTTTTGATAATAAAATTGAAATCTGGACAAGTGCATTAGATTTTGATTTGAGGGGAACTCACAATTGGCTGCGTAATGTAATCTCTCACGAATTTACTCATATGGTTCAAATTCAGGCTGGCTTGAAATCTTCACGTCGTTTACCAGCAGCTTTTATTCAGGTTTTGGGATATGAAGATAAGCGACGACCAGATATTCTTTATGGATTTCCAAACCTTTTGATTTCTTATCCGTTAGCTATGGTTAGCATACCTGCTTGGTTTGCAGAAGGCACTGCACAATATATGCGTAAAGAATTTGATTATGATAATTGGGATACTCATAGAGATATGATTCTAAGAATGTATGCCCTCGATGGAAATTTGTTAACCTGGAATCAAATGGGAGTTTTTGGTAAAACCAGTTTAGGAAATGAGTCTGTTTATAACTCTGGCTTTGCTTTGACAAGATATATTTCTCAGAAATATGGTGAAAATAAATTAAGGGCAATAACAAAAACCTTAGGAAAATTGAATGTCTTTACAATTGATGCCGCTTTTGAAGAAGTCTTGAACAAAAGTGGTTCTGAAATTTATGAGGAATGGACTCAGTTTATTAAATCAGATTACCAAAAGAGAATTGAAAGAGTTAGAAATGATTTAGTTGAAGGCGAAAAAATTGCTGAAGTCGGATTTGGAAATTTTTATCCGACTTTCTCTTCAGATGGTAAGAAAGTTTATTATTTATCGAATAAGAATTCAGATTACTTTTCACCATCATCATTATATGAGTATGACATTGAAACAAAGAAAGAAACTTTGATTAAAACAGGAATCCGCTCAACATATTCTTTTATCCCAAACACTCAAAAAGTTATTTATTCTAAAATTAGTGATGATAATCCAAACTGGTACAATGTTCACGATTTATATGTTTATGATATCCCGTCAAAAAAAGAAACAAGATTAACTTATAATCTTCGTGCAAATCATCCGAGTGTTTCTAATGACGGAAAAAACATAGTATTTCTTTTCCAAAAAGATGGAACTACAAATCTTGGAATAGTTGATATCGAGGGTAAAAATTTTCGTCAGCTAACTTTCTATTCGAATGGTGAGCAGGTTTATAATCCGAAATTCTCTCCGGATGATTCAAAAATAATTTTTGATTTTTCTTATCATCATACCCGTGATATCGCTATAATCAGTTCTGATGGAGGTAAAATTGAATTTATATTGAAAACAGAAAATGATGAGCGTAATCCAAGATTTATCTCTGACAATCAAATTATCTTCTCCAGTGATGAAACAGGAATTTTTAATATTTATTCTTTAGATTTAATTTCAAAAGAAAAGAATAGAATAACAAATGTTCTCGGCGGCGCTTTTATGAGTGATGAAAATTCTAATGGAGATATAGTTTACGCAGGATACACTTCAACGGGTTACAAAATATTTTTACTTTCAAAAGAAAATAGAAAAGAAATTAGTGCTAATTCAAATTACATCTGGACAAATAATCCTCCATTGGATTCAGACAAACCAAATGGCGATATTGAAAAATTTAATATTGCAGGACTAAAAAATTTTAATGATTATGAAATCCCTGATTATAAATCCCAGAACTACTCAGGAGCATTTTCAAAACTGACTTTTTTCCCTTTTTTAAGATTTGATAACTACAATACCGGTAACAAGTTTACAGAGAAACTCAAGCCGGGCGTATTTCTTACTTCGAACGATATGCTGAATCGTTATTCCATATTTGCTGGCGGTTCGATAAATACAATAATGGAAAGAGATTTATTCCTTCAGTTTGAATACAAAAATAAACTGCCAATAATAACTAATATCGGTTTAAGACCCGAAATCTCTTTGGAACTTTACAGCATAAGCAGAAAGTCAAATGCGGATATCCAATTCGGAGCTGATACAGTCGCTGGAGTTGTAACTTATGATTATATTATCCCAACAGATGTTACATACGATTTATTCGAAGCAGATTTTATTATCAAGCATCGTTTGTTTTCGAGAGAAGATAATCTGCAATTAAAATTTGTTTATTCTACTTATACTGCTTCTCTTGGAAGTTTTCTTTTACCTGATAACACATTGTATCCAACCACAAAGGATAATTATTTCATCGGTAGAAATATAGAAACAAAATATACCTTCGAAGCTATTTCACCGACAAAAGATAGTGATATAAATCCGGTAGGTATGTTGTTAGACTTTACTTACAATTATGAATTTAACAAATTCAATTTAGAAGGCGAATACACTGTTGAAGATGGAATTTTAAAACCGCTTTATAAAAATTTTAATTTTCATAAGCTGGAACTTAAAACAGGCTTTTTTTTCCCTGTCTTTAATTCTCATACAATTAATACAACAATTCGGCTTGGTTCAATTTTAGGACCTCAGGTTCCGGACTTCTTTGACTTTTATCTTGGTGGATTGATTGGAATGAAGTCCTATCCTTTTTACGCTATTGGCGGGAACGAACTTGCTTGGTTGAATTTAACATATCGTTTCCCTTTATTTAGAAATATTGATACAAGATTGGGACACTTATACATAGATAAAGTTTTCTTTTCTGTTAATGCTGATATTGGTAATGCCTGGAACGGAAAAATTCCATCATTATCTCAATTCAAAAAAGGGGTTGGTGCTGAGTTAAGATTGCAGATGAGCTCTTATTATCTTTTCCCAACAAGTTTATTCTTTCACGCGGCTTATTCTTTTGATAAGTTTACCCGAGTAATTAATAATCAAAATGTAAATTATGGTAAAGAATGGAGTTTTTACGGAGGTATTCTTTTCGATTTTACGATTCTGAATTTTTTTAATAATAAAAAATTAAGGTGATCCTTTTATGAGGAAAATGATTTTAATAATTATTCTTTTCTATTCAATAAATGCAATAGCTCAAATTGATGATGAAGTCCTGCTTTCTGGAAATCTTTCGGTTGATTCAAAGAGTCTTTTAAAAGATTATAAACCAGAATCCCCTGTTAATTTGAACATTACAAATTCAGAAAATAAAAAATCACCTTTGCTTGCCGGACTTTTTTCAGCAATTCTTCCTGGAGCAGGAGAGTTCTATTCTGAATCATATTATAAGTCAGCAATAATCTTTGCTTTAGAGGCAGCATTAGTAACTGTTGCAATCACTTATAATAAAAAAGGTGATGATAAAACAAAAGAATTTGAGAATTATGCTGACAATGTTACAGACAGATCCGGCTGGAGCGTAGTTAGATATGCTCAATGGATAAACCAATATAAAGGGCAGAATATTCAGATAAATCCAAACACAAATCTTAAACCTTGGGAAAGAGTCAATTGGTCTGAATTAAATTCAGTTGAAAGACAAATCAATGGTTTTTCACATACTCTTGCCCGTCACGGAGAGCAGCAGTATTATGAAATGATAGGGAAGTACCATCAATTTAGTCCAGGCTGGTGGGATTTCTCAGGTGGAAGTAACAATTCTGAAATTTCTCCAAGCTATGCTTATTACTCTGGTTTAAGAGGAGAAGCAAATGATTTGTATAATATTTCCACTAAAGCGGTAGTTGGTATTTATGTGAATCACTTTTTGAGCGCTTTAGATGCTGTATGGTCTGCGGTTAGTTTTAATAAAGATTTGGAAGTTAAGTTCAGAGTAGATGCGATTCAGGTTGCAGATAATTATGATATGTATCCAACAGTTTATCTGAAATATAACTTTTAACTATTGTAATAATTTAATTATGAGATTACCTGTAGTTGCAATAGTAGGAAGACCTAATGTAGGCAAATCAACTTTGTTTAATCGTTTGCTTGGCAAACGGGATGCTATTGTTGATGATGTCAGTGGGGTAACTCGCGATAGAAATTACGGTGAGTGCGAATGGAATGGTAAGAAATTTAGACTAATTGATACTGGCGGTTATGTCCCCGAATCTTCTGATTTATTTGAAACCGCCATAAGAGAACAAGTTGAAATTGCAATTAATGAATCTGATTCAATTATTTTCTTAGTTGACTTTAAGTCAGGCATAAATCCTATTGATAAAATCATTGTGAGCATTCTCAGGCAATCAAATAAAGAGTTTTTTTTGGTAATAAATAAAGTTGATAATGAGAAACAGAAAAACTTTATTTCAGAATTTTATGAGCTTGGAATATCAGATATTTATGATATTTCCGCATTGAGTGGCAGACGAATCGGTGATTTACTTGATAGAGTAACTCATAATTTCTCCACTGTCAAAATCGAAGAGGAAGAAAAAAGATTAAAAATAGCAATTGTAGGAAGACCCAACGTTGGCAAATCTTCTTTAACTAATGCACTTCTTGGTGAAGAGAGAAGTATTGTTACTGATATCCCCGGCACTACTCGTGACAGTATTGATTCAATCCTAAAATATTATGGCGAAGAGATAATTTTGATAGATACAGCAGGTCTTCGTAAAAAAAGTAAAGTTCAGGAAAGCATAGAGTTTTTTTCTAATATTCGTTCCTACAAAGCAATTGGTGAATGTGATATTGCAATAGTACTGATTGATGCACAACAAGGATTTGAAAATCAGGATCAAAAAATAATTGATGAAGTAATTCGCTGGCGTAAAGGTTTGATTATTGCAGTTAATAAATGGGACTTAATTGAAAAAGATCAGAACACTGCTGTGAAATTTGAAAAAGCAATAAAAGCAAAACTTGGAACTGCAGATTTTGCTCAAATTATTTTTATTTCCGCACTTACTAAGCAGAGAATTTATAAGCTAATCGAACTAAGCAAATCAGTTCAGGCGGAACGGCTTAAAAGAATACCGACAAGCGAATTGAATGAATTTTTATTAAGTGAAATTGAAAAAAATCCTCCGCCAGCTACTAAAACGGGTAAAGAGGTTAAAATAAAATATGTGACTATGGGAGGTCAGCATTATCCTGTTTTTATTTTCTTTACAAACTTTCCAAAACAAATAGCTGATCACTATAAAAGATTTTTGGAGAATTTAATTAGAAGGCAATATGGATATAACGGAGTGCCAATTACTTTATCTTTCAAATCAAAATTCAAAGAGGCAGAATGAACAATTTTACAATTTTAGACCATCCTTTGGTTAAAAAAGACTTAACTATTTTGAGAGATAATAATACAAGCACAGAATTATTCAGATCTGCAGTTCAAAGAATCTCAAATGTCCTGTGTGTTGAGGTAACAAAACATTTTACCTTAAAGGAAAAAGAAATTTATACTCCTTTAGAAAAAACAAATGGTTTTGAGTTAATGAAGCAGGTTGTTTTAATTCCAATTCTTCGAGCAGGTTTAGGAATGGTAAATGGTTTCCTTGAGTTAATTCCAAATGCTAAAGTTGGTCACATCGGTTTACAAAGAAATGAAGAAACTTTGGAACCAATTGAATATTACTTTAAAACCCCCCAAGAACTCGAAAACGCTGAGGTAATCTTATTAGACCCAATGCTCGCAACTGGTGGTAGTGCTGTCGAAGCAATTAAATATATTAAAAAGAGAGGAGTTAAAAATCTTTATTTTGTCTGTATTGTAGCTGCTCCAATTGGAGTTGAAAAAATTTTGAAATCGCATCCCGATGTTAAAATTTTTGCAGCCGCACTTGACAGACAGTTAAATGATAAAGGTTATATTTTGCCAGGTTTAGGTGACGCAGGAGATAGAACTTTTGGTACACTTTAGAATTTTAATTCTTTTTATCCTGATTTCAGGGCTATTATTCTCTCAGACTCATCCTGACATTAAAGTTGATAGAGCCTTAAAAACAGGCATTTCCGAAATTGTCAAGCAGAACTATCGTGGTGCTGAAAAAATTTTTCAGGAACTTGATAAAGATTATCCGCAAATTCCCTTAGGTAAAATTTATATTGCAGCTACTCTTATTGCAGAATCTTATGATTATGATTCACAGTTTGATGATAAAAGAATTTCTGAATTATTAAACGAAGCAAAAAAAACATCCGAAATTTTATTGAGTGCGAATAAACAATCTATCTGGAATAAATATTACCTTGCATTAATTTTTGGCTATCAGGCTTATTATGAAGCCATCAAAGGAAATCTAATCAAAGCCCTTTCGGTTGGTCTTAATTCTTATAATTTATTTGATGAAATTTTAGAACAAGACAGCACTTTTCAGGATGCGTTAATTGCTGTTGGAACTTATAAATACTGGAAAAGTGACAAACTGGAATTTTTAAGCTGGCTTCCATTTATTGATGATGAAAGGGAAGTTGGCATCAAATTTCTTGAGCGTTCAATTAGAAATAATAGTTATAATTCACACCTTGCCATCTATTCTCTGATATGGATTTTTATCCATCAAAAGAATTTTAATAATGCGAAAGAGCTTGCAGAATATGCTTTGGATAAGTTTCCACAATCGAGAATATTCAAAGAATCTCTTGCAAGAATTTATGAAGAAATTGACTTAAATAAATCAGTGCAGATTTATAATCAGGTTCTGGATTCCTATGAAAAGCTGGAATTGGAGAATAGAGTTAGAATTATTACACTTAAACATAAAATTGCAATCCAACTTCAGAAGGCAGGTAAAAAAGCTCAGGCATTAAAAATTTGTGATGAAATATTATCTATTCAGGATTTAAGCGAATATGAAACTGAAAAGCTGAGCTCAAGAATTGATAGAATAAAAAAAATGCAGAGTGAATTGCGGAAATAATCTTAATTTGACTTTATTAAATCAAAAGAAATTTTTGTTCCTTTACCAACTTCACTTGTTAACTTAATATTTCCTTTATGAGCATTTACAATTTCTTTGCAAAGAACCAATCCTAAACCGGTTCCTCTTTCATTGTTTGTTCCAACTGTAGTTAATGAAGAATCGAACTGGAAAATCTTTTCAATATTTTCAGAACTTATACCAATTCCATTGTCTGCAACTTCAAATAATATTTTATCTTCTATTATCTCTGAGTTTATATTTATCTCACCGTTCAAATTAGTAAACTTAATTGAATTGGAAATCAGATTATGAAAAAGAGAGTGCAATAAATTTTCATCTCCAACAATAAAGTGACTTGGATTAACATTATTATTGATTTTTATGTTTTTCATTTTAGCATTTTGTAATAATGGGTTAATTACATTATCAATTAGAATAAAAGCATTTAATGTAACGGGTTTAAGCTGCATTCTTCCGGTTTGAAAACGAGACCAATCAAGAAGATTTTCAATTAGTTTATATAACATTTTAACTGAGTTATTTATTTCTTTCAAATCTTCTTTTAATTCCTCTGGCGTTAGAATATCAACATCTTCAAGCAAAAGCTCTGATAATCCCATTATTCCCTGAATTGGACTTTTCAAGTCGTGAGATATTATTGAGAATAATTTATCTTTAGTTGCGATTAATTCTTTTAATTCGTTAGAATAAGATTTTAATTTTTGTTCATCTGATAATTTATTTATTGCAAGTGCTATTTGTTCTGAAACATAAGTCAAGATTTCTCTTTCTTCAATACCGTAAGTATTTTCATCTTCATAATCTTGAATAACAAGCGCCCCAATAACTTTATCATTAATTTTCAGAGGAACACCCAACCAAATGGCTGAAGGTTCTCCAATAAGTTCTGTTTCACCTTTCAATCTTAACTCAAAATCTTTTTTTCTGTCAATCAGCATTGGTTCTTTAATTCGAAGAATATATTCAGTGAGACCTTTTTTAAGTTTGCGGGGTTGAGGCTGGCTGTCATACTTATCTACAAAATACGGAAAAGAAATTATATTACTTTCCCAATCCACTAAGGCAATATAAAAGTTGTCAGCTTTCATCAAGGTCTTTATTATTGAGTGAATTTCATTAAATAATTGCTGAAGGTTTTCAACTTTTGTAACTGCTGAAGAAATTTTGAACAGTGCTTCAAGAATTAGTTCATTCTTTCTTATTTCAGTTATATCTCTTGAAATACCAACTGTTCCGAATATTTTACCATCATTGTCCTTTAGAGGAATTTTAGTAGTAAGAACCCATTTAATTTTTTTGTCTTTGAAAGTTTCTTTTTCAATATTTCTGACAAAATTAACTTCACCTTTTAATAATCTGATTTCATCATCTCGCGCCTGAAAAGCGTGTTCATTTTCAAATAATTCAAAATCTGTTTTTCCTATAATTTCGTCAAAACTTTTAAGATTAAACTTTTCGAGTGTTGCTTTGTTTACCCGAATAAATCTGCTGAACTCATCTTTAAAGTAAATTGACTCTGGGAATGAATTCATCAAATTCTGAAGAAGTAATTTTTTAAATTCGTTTTTTGATTGAAGTTCAATTTCTTTGCTTATATCGGTCATTGAAAATAAAATTCCAATGGTGGTTTCTTTATATTTAATAACATTCAGATATGTGTTAAACCATTTGGATTTGCTTTCAAAGTCAAATTTTATCGAAAGGTTAAGTTTTGGTTTCTTCTTGGGATTTTTACCCACTTCATCGAAAAATTTCGATATTCTTTCATCATTAAAAAGATATTTAAGGTTTATCTCTCCAACTGTCTCTCTCAAAAAACCAAAGAGATTATCAAATTTTGAATTTGAAACAATAATTTTCCCTTCAAGGTCACATAGACAAATAAAAATTTCTGTATTGTTAAAAATTTCAGCGAATTGAACTTCCTTTTTACGATATTCTTCTTCTTTGGCAACTTCTTCCTGAATATTCTTAACTAAAACTACAGTGAATACTTTTCCTTTAAAATTAAAAATTCCAACGCTTACGAGCACTGGAATAAGTTCTTTGTTTTTACTAACAATTTCAATTTTATATTGCTTAGGAGCTGGTTGACCGGATAATTTCATCTCGTGGTATCTTCTAATAACAGGTTTATATATTTCACTAACAAAATAGTCCATTGGCTTGCCAATGATTTCTTCTGTTGAATAAGCAATCAAATCAGCTAAAGATTTGTTACAGTAATCAATTACTGACTCGCTAACTATTAAAAAACCATCTTCAAAAGAATCCAAGGCTTTTTGTAAAATAAGATGGTCTTCTACTTCGTTAATGATTTTCTTTTCCACTTTTAATAGATGTTATTTTACCTAATCTAATAATCGTATGTTAAAATTATTTTTTTAGTTGATTTCAAGAAGTTATTTCTTTCATATCAAATAATAATTAAAAGTCAGCTCAAAACCATATTTAATTCAAAAATTTTGTAAATGCTATCGTATCATACTTTTATGATTATTACAAAATTGATTTAAGTCATAAAGTCCTTATTAATTGGTTTTGTTTCATTTACATTTTGATTTCAAAAATACATCAAGGTTAGGTTAGCATAAAAAATCAACTTTAATAAACCGCACAAATTCTATATATTTGCACCGCTTTTTACACAATTCTTGAGAAAAAATGAGTCAACTTAAAAACCTAAATCCAATACAGCAAGAAGCAGTTCAATATCTGGATGGACCTCAGATAATAATTGCTGGTGCTGGGTCTGGTAAAACAAGAGTTCTAACGCACAAAATTGCTTATCTTCTCAAAAAGAACTTTAAACCTGAATCTATCCTTGCTCTTACTTTTACGAATAAAGCTGCTAATGAAATGAAAGAAAGAGTCAAAGAAATGATTCCAAAACGCTCAGACTACCTTTGGATGGGAACTTTTCATTCAATCTTCGCCAGAATTCTTAGGATTGAATCAAAGCATACTAACTTTAAGAGTAACTTTTCTATCTACGATACAATAGATTCTCTTTCTCTGGTTCAAAATATTATGAGCGATTTAAACATTGATGCTGATAAGTTTCAGGCAGGAGCCATTCGTCATAGAATTAGTTTTTTAAAGAATCATATGATTTCCCCTTCTGAATTCAGAAAAAATCACGTTAAAAGTTTTTTTGAACAGAAAGTAGCTGATGTTTATGAGGAGTATGAAAACAGGTTAGTAACATTTAATTCGATGGATTTTGACGATTTATTGCTTAAACCTATCGAGCTTTTCACTTCAAAGAAGACCATTCTTCAAAAGTATCGTTCTCAATTTGAATATGTTTTGGTTGATGAGTTTCAGGATACGAATAAAGCACAGTATGAGTTACTTAAAGTTCTTGTTCCCAAAAATGGTTTAATTTGTGTAGTAGGGGATGATGCTCAGAGCATTTATAGTTGGAGAGGTGCTACCGTCTCTAATATGCAGGATTTTATAAAAGACTTTTCTAAAGTTAAAGTCTTTAAACTTGAGCAAAACTACAGATCAACAAAAACAATTCTTAAAGCAGCTGATTCAATAATTAAAAATAATCCTAATCAACTTGAAAAAACATTATGGACAGAGAATAAAGAAGGGGAGCAGATAATGCTCATTAAATGCTCCGATGAAAAGGAAGAGGCTGCACAGATCATAAAATGTATTAAAAATGATATTACTGCCCACAAATTATCTTTCAAAGACTTTGCAGTACTTTATAGAACTAACGCTCAATCAAGGATAATGGAAGATATTTTCAGACGAGAGAAAATTCCATATACTATTATTGGAGGTGTTGAATTTTATAAAAGAAAAGAAATTAAAGATATGATAGCATATTTGAGAGTTATTGCTAATCCCAATGATGAAGAGAGTTTGCTGCGAATTATGAATTTCCCTCAAAGAGGTATCGGGAAAACCACTATTGAAAGAATGCTTGCTTTTGCAAAAAGACATAGACTTACACTTTTCCAAACTATGTCAAGAGTTTATGAAGTAATTGATATTAAAGAAAGAATTCAAAGAAATGTTAAGAATTTCAGAATTATTTTAGATAAGTATATAAATCTTAAAACCAAATTGTCTATTGGAGAATTGACCAGATCTTTAGTTGATGAACTTGAAATAATTCAAACATTTAAAGAAGAAAACACTCAGGAATCTTTACAAAGATTAGAAAATATTAACCAGCTTTTGATGTCAATTTCAGATTATTCAAAAGAAAATCCAGACGTTAAGATTGAGCAATTTTTAGAAGAAGTGTCTTTATTATCTGATATTGATAATTATGATGAAAACAAAAACTCAGTTGCTCTTCTTACTTTTCATAGTGCAAAAGGATTGGAATGGCCAATAGTCTTTGTAACAGGCTGCGAAGAAGACCTTTTCCCAATTGCTTCAAAATTTAGTTTGGATACTTCGCTTGAAGAAGAAAGAAGACTATTTTATGTAGCCCTCACCAGAGCAAAAGAAAAAGCTTATATTACTTATGCTCGCTCAAGATACAGATTTGGTGAAGTGGCTTATCAAAGTCGTTCCCGATTTATAGATGAACTTGACCCTTCAACTTATTATGAAGAAAATGGTCTGCTTGGAAGAAAAGCAAACCGTAAGACAAAAAAAGAAATTTATCGGGAGTATTTTGAAAATATAGATTATGAAGATTTTTCACAGAATAATACTACATTAAAAATCGGTTCTAAAGTAATGCACGATAAATTTGGATTAGGTCGTGTTACAGATGTGCAGGGAAGTGGCGATATGATTAAAGCTACTGTTCATTTTGAAGGAAATAACGTTAAACAACTAATGCTAAAATTTGCAAAACTAAAAGTTTTAAATTAGAAAGGATTTTATTGAATTATGACAATTGCTCCTAAAAAACTCGCAATATTAGTTGGAGGAGGTCCTGCTCCAGGAATAAATAGTGTTATTGGAGCTGCAACAATACGAGCCGCTGTTGAAGGTGTTGAAGTAATAGGAATTAAGGATGGATTCAAATGGATTATGGAAGGCAATATTTCTAATATTAAAGAACTTAATATTCAAAATGTCAGCAGGATTCATTTCAGAGGCGGTTCTTACATTGGAATATCAAGGGCTAATCCAACTAAAAATCCAAAGCATCTTGAAAATGCCGTAACTTCTTTACTGAGATTAAATGTAGATAAATTAATAACCATCGGCGGTGATGATACAGCTTATAGTGCCTTGAAAGTTGATGAAATGGCTGGAGGCAGAATTAGAGTAGTTCACGTTCCTAAAACAATTGACAATGATCTCGATTTACCTCATGGTATTCCTACTTTTGGATTTCAGACTGCGCGTCATATCGGTGTTGAACTTGTTAAAAATCTTATGGTAGATGCCCAGACAACTTCAAGATGGTATTTTGTGGTCTCAATGGGAAGAAAAGCGGGTCATCTTGCTTTGGGAATTGGTAAAGCGACAGGAGCAACATTAACTCTTATTCCTGAAGAATTTAATTCCAAACAAATTAAGTTATCTCACATTGTTGATATTCTTGTCGGTGCTATTATAAAGAGATTAAGTTATGGTCGTTCTGATGGTGTTGCAATTTTAGCTGAGGGATTAGTTGAGCATTTAGATACTCAGGATCTTGAACAACTTGTTGATATTGAAAGAGATGCTCACGATAATATCAGAATTGCCGAAATAAATTTTGGAGAAATTTTAAAAGCAAAAGTAACTGAACGTCTCAAACAATTTGGTCTTAAAGCTACAATAGTTGCAAAAAATATTGGCTACGAACTCAGATGTGCAGACCCTATTCCTTACGATATGGAATATACCCGTGACTTAGGTTTTTCAGCAGCACAATTTATCCTTTATGGTGGAAGCGGGGCTATGGTTTCTATCCAGAATGGTCACTTTGTTCCAATGTACTTTAAAGATATTCTTGATCCGGTTACCGGAAAAACTAAAGTAAGAATGGTTGACCCTGCTTCTGAAACATTTTACATTGCAAGAAGATATATGTTAAGATTAAATCAGGCAGATTTCGATGATGCACACGAGTTGGCGAAATATGCAGCTACTGCCAATATATCTTTGGAAGAATTTAAAAATCAATTTTATTACTTGATTGAGAATGACCTTCTTTATAAAAATCTCAAAGAAGGAAAGTTGAAATTAGCTTCTAATGAAAGTAATGCTGCCTTTAAAAATTTCGGCGGACCGAATTTGCGGGAAAACGGAGAAGCTCACGAAAATTAAAACTATTAGTTAAGCCAATAATTATTCATTAAATAGAGCTGACTAAAAATTAATTTTTCTTTGTGTCTTTGTGCCTTTGTGGCATTCACTCTTTGTTGATTAAGCAGATGGTTGCTAACAAAAAAAAGTTTAGCCACAATGACACTAAGGCACGAAGAAAAATAACAAAGGAATTGCACACAGAAGACGCAGATTTTAGAGATTAATACAGATTTTAATTAGCGTAAATCAATTGCATCTATGTCATCTGCGTGCATTTTTTTCGTCTATGTGTGAAATTTTATTTAAACACAAAGGTTACAGAGGGATTACACAAAGTTCTCAAAGAAATTTAAACTATTCTCTGTGGCTCTCTGTGCCTTCTCGGTGGAACTCTGTGAAAGAAAAATTACACGGAGAACCGCAGAGAGGAATCCCAAGAGAACCACCGAGTATTTTAATATCTTTGTATCTTGGTGCCTTTGTGGCATTCACTCTTGTTTGATTAAGCAGATGGTTGCTAACAAAAAAAGTTTTGCCACAATGACACAAAGGCACAAAGTAATACAACGGACTTTTTAGTCAGCTACATTTGTTTTAATGATGTTTTCTGCTCTCCTCGTGTTTTTCAGAAAAGTAATCTTTGGTTAACTTTTTCAAAGTTCCTGATAGTAAAATTATCCCCAATAAATTAGGGAAAGTCATAAATCCTAAAGCAGCATCACCAAATGCCCAAATTGCTTCAAGTTCTGCAATAGCACCGATAAAAACAAAGACTATATAAATCCATTTATATGGTATAGTGGCTTTTTTACCAAATAAATAGTTGCTTGCTCTTTCACCGTAGTAAGACCAACTTATTGCAGTAGAAACAGCAAAAAGTAGAACAGAAAGAGTAACTATTTTATCACCATAAGGAAATAGCCATCCCAAACCAGTTTTAAAAGCATAAGCAGTAAGAATACTGCTATTCATCAATTGACCTGCAAAACTTGGATCAATTCTGGTTGTATAAAATTGGGTATGAAACCAAGCATCAGTGCTGATTATTACTAAGCCCGTGATAGTACAAATTGTAATAGTATCAATAAATGGTTCAAGTAAAGCAACCGTACCTTCACGAACAGCATATTTTGTTTTAGCTGTTGAGTGAGCTATAGGAGCGCTTCCCTGACCGGCTTCATTTGAGTAAAGTCCACGTTTGATTCCCCAAAGCATAGTGTTCAAAATTATCAGAAAAGTTCCTGCTCCAACTCCGGCAATTTCTGCTGGAGGATTAAAAGCCATATTAAAAATTAAAAAGAAACTGTCAATCAAATGCTGAAAATTCGAAATTAAAATCAAAACTCCTGCTATTACATATATGATTGCCATAAAAGGAGACAAGAATCCTGTAACATTTCCAATTCTTTTAATTCCACCGATAATAACCAAACCAACTATAAATGAAAGTACAATTCCATTAATAATCTGTTGAATTGAAAGAGAGAAATTTTCAAATATCGGATGCTTCTGAGTTAAGAAATGATTCATGCCTACTAACTGAGTAACTTCAGAATAAATCTGATCTGAAACAGTAAAAGTTTGGATAGCATTCCCAGTAGCAAACGAACAGATAATAGCAAAGCAGGCAAAAGCGACTGCAAGCCACTTCCAGTTTTTACCAAGTCCTTTTTCGATTGTGTACATCGGACCTCCGGCAGTATTTCCATATTCGTCAAACTCTCTGAAATGGTGTGCGAGTGTAACTTCAGAATATTTAAGTGCTGTTCCAAAAAATGCAGTTACCCACATCCAGAAAAGTGCTCCAGGACCTCCATAATATAATGCAGTAGCGACTCCTGCAATATTACCTATTCCTACAGTAGCAGAAAGAGCCGTTGCTAATGCTTTGAAATGATTTAAATCCCCTTTATCATTTGGATCGTCAAAGTCGCCTTTGGTTACTTTAATTCCGTGAAGGAAATACCTTAACTGTGGAAATCCCAGTTTGATAGTTACAAATATTCCCGTTCCGACTAAGGCAATAACCATAAATGGAATTGAGCCAATAGGATATTCCTTTGAAGGAAAATTTTTGAAGAATTCAAAATTTCCAGGGAATGACCAAACTGATTCGAAGAAACCAACTCCTCCGATTATTAGTACAGATATAATAATTCCAAAGGAAATTAATCCAGCTGTTGATCTTTTCATTACTTTTCTTTTTGTTTATTGAATAAATGAATGTTTTAATTAAGACATTGTAACCTAAAAAATTCCCAAAGATTGAAGCAACACAAGGAATATTAAAACCGGTGCAAAATATTTAATTAAAATAGTCCAGATAGATATTATCCATCTTGAATTTGAAAATAACTTCTCAGAACCATTTTTTAATTCTGATAGGACTTTATCTATGCCCCAAACATAGCCTACAAATAAGGCAATAAACAAACCACCAAGAGGAAGCATAATGTTTGAAGACAGATAATTTGCTAAATCAAAAAAGTTCATTCCTAAAATTTTAGTGTCTTGCATCAAGTTAAAGGACAAAACACTTGGAATGCCAATTAAAAATGCTAAAAATCCAAATACTAAAACTGCTTTATGTCTTTCCCATTTTTTTTCATCAATAAAATATGCAGTTACAACTTCAAGCAGAGAAATCGAAGATGTAAGTGCAGCTATTGTCAAAAGAATAAAAAAGATTATTCCGATAAAATAACCGCCCGGCATTTTTGTAAAAACTATTGGAAGAGTGTGAAAAATCAGGCCGGGACCTTCTCCTGTATTTTGACCAGTTGCAAAAATAGCTGTGAAAATTGCTATCCCAGCTATAATAGCAATCAAAGTATCAAGAAAAACTATTTCGAGAGATGCTTTTGGAATATTATCATCTTTAGACATATAACTACCGTAGGTAAGCATTGCTCCCATTCCCAAACTAAGTGTAAAGAATGCCTGACCCAATGCTTCAAGAACTGTATTAGCATTAACTTTACTCCAATCAGGGTTGAAAAGAAAAGCCATCCCTTTTTCACTTCCTTCTAAAGTTAATCCTCTTACCATTACAATAATTAGCAAAAGAAATAACAGCGGCATCAAAATTTTTGAACCTTTTTCAATTCCTTTTTGAACTCCTGCATATACCATTACCATACTAAGAAACATAAAAATAGCTAACATTCCAATTCCCCAAGCAACGTTTGATGTTAACTGCTGAAAATGATTACCAGCAGATTGAGGAGAATCGAAGCTCGAAAATACTCCGGTAATAGCCTCATAAATGTATCCAACAGACCAACCAGCTACAACAGAGTAAAAAGATAAAATCAGAAACCCTGCGAATACTCCCATTGCTCCAACATAGGGCCAGAATTTAGAATTACTAAGTGACTTAAAAGCTCCAACAGGATTTCGCTGAGTTGTTCTGCCTAACAATATTTCAGCGATAATAACAGGAAGTCCAATTGCAAATACACAAATAATGTAAACAATTATGAATGCAGCACCACCGTTTTGACCAACTATATAAGGAAATTTCCAGATATTTCCCAACCCGATTGCAGAGCCGGCAGCAGCAAGCACAAACCCGATTTTACTTCCCCATTTTTCTCTATAAGAACTATTTACCATTCAACCTCCAAAGATTGATTTTGAAAATCTTATTTAATAGTAAGGTGTTTTGTTTAATTATTTAATGATTTTGGCAATTTAATAAAAAAAGTAGTTCCTTTATCAACTTCAGTTTCAAAATAAATTTCTCCATTATGATTAAGAATTATTTTTTTACAAATATCTAAACCTAAACCTGTTCCGCTTGATTTTGTTGTAAAAAATGGCTGCCAAACTTTTTCCTGATTTTCCGGTGGAATGCCACAACCTTCATCTTTAATTGAAATAATCCAATTATTTTCATCTTCGATTAATAAAACCTCAATAGTGCTTTTGGGTTTGGAAGCGTGAGCAGCGTTTCTAATTAAATTTATTAAAACTTGCTGAATCTTATCTTCGTTAATTATACAAAGTGCTTTATCAAAATTTGGTTGTTCATATTTTAATTTCATTTTTTTAAGATCATTATCAAATCTACAAAGTTTAACCGTTTTATCAATTAAAGGTAATAAATCTGCTTTTGTTTTCTCATATTCTTTAGATTTTGAAAAATCTCTGATTTCATCGAGTAAACTTATTATTCGGTTCCTCGCTTCGAGAATGTAATCAGTGTATTGTAAAATTTTCTTGTTATCTGGAGAAAGTTTTCTAATGAAGTCAACAGCCATTAACACAACTAATTGATTTTTTATTTCGTGTGAAATTCCGGATGCAAATTGACCAATAGTTGCAAATTTTTCCTGCTTGATAATTGTTTCCTGAGCTTGTTTCAATTCTTGATATGCTTGCTGCAAAAGTTCATATTGTTTTTTCTGCTCTGATATTAGTCTGGCAGTTTCTATAGCAACGGCAGACATTGAAGCAAAAGCTAAAGATAGTTCTTTAGTTTCTTCTGAAAAAATATTATCATTCATATTAAGAGCTTGAAAAACACCGATAATTTTACCCTCAACATTTAGCATAGGCACTGTCAAAATATTTCTTGTCCTGAATCCAGTCAGTTGGTCAAACACTTTGTTGAACAAAGGATTATTATAAGGATCATCAGTTATAAGAATCTCTCCTGTTTTAGCGACATACCCCGCAATGCCTGTCGAAACAGGAAATCTTATTTCTTTCTGATTAATTCCAATTCCTGAATAAGAATAAAGTTGCTGGTTTGGTTCATCAATTAAAAAAACTGTGGATCTTTCGCAATCAAGGAAATCGAGTGAGTATTGTACTATCAAATTAACCAAATTCTGAACATTTTTTTCAGAGCTTAATTTAATTGAAATTTCAACAAGCTTTTTGAGCTTTTCCATAACATCACCTTAAAAAAATTTAATGTGATTAATGTTCTTGCAAATCAAAATAATAAATCTATATTTAGAGTAGATTTTTACTATTCTTGATAAAGAACAGGTTTTTATAACTAAAATTTGATTTTCAAATTTAAATCAGGAGGCAATATGAAGCTAAAATTATTTTTATTTTTTTTGTTTTTTATAATATCAGCTTCGCCGCAAAATTCTGTTAATTTAATTGTATTCCCTTCATTAACGAGTACTGATTTCAGTTCTCTGATTCCTTCCAATGAGTTGCAGAATAATGTAAGAATTTTTTGTGTTGAGATTAATCCTCAGGGCGTGTCTGTCTCATTAAAAATAGTTTTTGAATGGAAAAAGGCGGGCTCTAACTCTTTTTTAGAGTTAGGAAATTTTACTACAAATCCTTTTACCTCAAGAAATTTCTGTAATGAAGAGTTAGGAACTTTCGATTTATCAATACGTAACTCTAACACTAACAGCGATTTATTAGATGAAAACATTCGAATTGGAACACCTTCAGGAACTTATAGAATAAATGTAATGCTGTATAATTCTTCAGGAGATATTTTGTTAGCTCAGGACTCTGAAGAATTAACTTTTCTTAATCCAGCTCAGACTTTACAAATTATTAATCCAAGACCAAATTTAACTTACGATGCAGGAAATATTTTAATCGAATGGACTTCAATACCTGGCGCTGAATTTTACTCAATTATCGCAAATACCAGAACTAACCCAAATCAATCTCTTGAGGAAGCATTGAATGCAGGAACTCCTTTGGTAAATAATAGAAATGTTGGATTAGTAAATAATATTAATCTCAGGGAAATATTAGAAAGGGAACTTGAGCCAGGAAGTGAAATAGTTGTTCAGGTAATTGCAAATATCTCTGGTCCTTTTGGGGGCAACAAGATTTTTAGTCAAATCGTAAATTTTTATATTTTTAGTCCAGACGCTCCGTCTTTTCAAATACTCAATTTTAGATTAAGAAATATTCTCAGCCGGCTTCCAAATTCGCAATTACTCAGCCTGCTTGAAAATAATCAAATTAACTTGTCTGATATTACAATTCGAAAGGATGATGGCTCATCTATGAGTTTAGAAGAATTAGTAAACTTTTTAGAAGCAAATCCTGATAATATTTTACGAATTGAAACAGAATAGGAGGATAAAGATGAAAAATCTATTCAAATTTGTTGGGATTACTTTTTTAGTTTTGACTTTTATGGGTGCAACCAATCCTGGATTGTTATATAAATCATATACAGCAGCTATTGTAACAAAAGTAATTCAGGACGTAAAACATAAATCGGGAGATAGTGATTGGATACCGACAAAAGTAGCGACACAACTGAAAACAAATGATTTATTAAATACAGGAAAAAGATCAGTAGCTGTTCTAAAATTTTTAGATGGAAGTATTTTAAGAGTCAGAGAGAATACTACAATTATGATTTTTGCTGATAAAAAAGATAAAGGGTTAATTAAAAATACTAAACTTGATAACGGTAAAATAGTTTTTGATGTTCAAAAGCAATCTGATGATGACAAATTCATTATTACTACACCAACAGCAGTTGCTACAGTCAGAGGCACTTCCGGTTTAATTGAAGCATTAAATGATGGTTCGACTCTACTAATTTTAGAGACAGGAATTGTAGAAATTGAATCTACTGGAGATAATAAACAAACAACATCTATTGAAGCTGGAACAACCGCAATAGTTAACCTTGATGGAAGCATTGTAAAAACTGAATCAACAGAAGAACAAAAAAAGGCTTTTCAGAATGCCAACAAAACAAATGAAAAGGTAATTCAGATTCAAACAAATCAAGGAAACTTTAAACTTTATTATTTAGACGCCGAATAATTTTTTATTTAAAGGCAAGGAAACTAATTTTGAGATGTAATTTAGAAGGGCATCTCTAATGAAATACTTTTTTCTATTTGTTTGCTTAATTCTGTCTTTAAATCAAAGTGTCCTTGCTCAGTTTGATAATTTTAATTTCAGTACTTCGCCAACTGAAGTTTATGAAAATAATACGTTTACTCTCACAGTTGAGTTGATTCAGGGAGAACAGGTCGAACAAGCAGTTCTATTTTATAGATTGTTTGGGACAAGCGAATTTTTGCCGATGGATATGATGATTCAAGGCAATAAACTAATTAGTCAATTCGAAGCCCAAAATGTAATTGCCCCATCAATAGAATGTTATGTAAGAACAGTTGACAAATCTGGCACTGAAAACATTTACCCTGATCGTGCTTTAGAAACTATGAATTTCATTAGAATTGATGTCAGAAAAAAAATTGAAACAGATGGTGATATAATAATTCTCAACCCATCAAAAGATGACTTTGTTACGATTGATGATTTTTTCCTCGCTTTTTCTATTCTTAGAGTTAAGGAAAAAATAAATGTTAACGCCACTCAGGTTTTCATTAACGATAAAGACATTAGTTCATTAGTTGTAATTTCTGAAGATTTAATTTTAATCCCTCAGGGTTCTTTCAGTGAATTGAATCTTGGAATAAATTCTTTCAAAATATTATTATTTGATTTTGATGGAAATTTAAGAAGTCAGTATTCTTCAAATTTTCAGATAGTTACCAAAGAGCAAAAAGAAGAGTTTGAAAAATTGAAATTTGCCCTAAAGGGTTCTGTTGAAGTAAATCTCGCAAATGAAAACTTAAGAGGTGGCAATGCTAATTACAGTAGAGTAAATGTAAATTTAAACAGCAATTATGGAAGTCTTTTTTCAAATGCAAACATTTATATAACCAATGAAGAAAAATCTAATATTCAACCTCAAAACCGATTTGCTTTTCAGGCTTATAATGATTGGTTTACATTAAATCTTGGTGATCATTTCCCCTCATATCCCTCATTAATTTTAAGCGGTAAAAGAGTAAGAGGGATTAGTTCAAGCCTGATGTTTGGGTTTTTTAATATACAAGCGACCTACGGAGAAATAACAAGAAAAATAGAGGGAGATTTACTATCTGTAGTTAAAAGAGACACTGTCATTCTTGATCCAAATCTGATTTTAATAGATTCAACAAAATACGGACAACCTTTTGGGCTTGTAAGATTTGGTACATACAGCAGAAAATTATTTGCATTAAGACCATCTTTTGGAAGCGGGGAAAATTTTCAGTTAGGTTTTACTTATCTGCATTCAAAGGATGATGAAAAGTCTGTGGAATTTAGTGCGAAGCCAAAAGAAAATTTAGTTATTGGTACAGATTTATTTTTTGGTTTAGATAAAAAGCGAATTCAATTTAATTTTCAATCAGCATTTAGCTTAATGAATAAAGATATTGCTAACGGTAATATTTCAGACGCAACGATTGATTCTCTTGCAATAAATGACGATTTGGGAATAGATGCTGAACTTTTAAGAAAATTAAGAAATTTATTAGGCAGCTTCATTACAGTTAATCAACATTTATCTCCGTTAAATCCTCAGGAGTTACCCACTCTCGCTGCAGAAGGAAATTTCAGCTTAAATTATTTCGGAAATTATTTTAAGGGGACTTATTTATACAGAGGGAATGATTACACATCATTTGGTCAGAATTACCTTAGAACAGACATACAGGGGTTTCAATTTTTAGATAGACTATCGCTTTTTGAAAACAGAGTCTTTTTATCAGTAAGTTATGAGAGACTTAATGATAATTTGCAAAAAACAAAAATTACAACAACTACATTCAATAATTATGAAGGCTCTGTTTCATTATATCTGAGAAGAGATTTCCCGGTAATGAATTTTATTTATTCTAACTACGATACGAAAAATGATATCGAACCAAATACATCTGATTCTCTTGAAATTGTTAACATTATCAATGATAACACTAAAGTATTTAACTTCTCTTCATCTTATGATCTGAATTTTTATATCAGGCATAGACTTTCTGTTAGTTATTTGAATTCAACTAAAAAGAATTTTACCTACAAAGATTTCTCATCAAGTTTTAACACTTTTAATTTTTCTGTCCAGAATTTTTGGAATCCTGATTTAATTTCTTTCTTTAGTGCTAATATCAGTAACTCAAAGATTAAAAATCGTGCTTTCGACTTCTTCTCTGTAACACTTGGTGCCAGAATAAACCTTTTAGAAAACAAACTAAATAATTCTGCTTCAATAAATATTTTTTCAGGTGATTTAAAACGAAATGTACTGGATTTATCTTCGAGATACAGATTACTTGATAATCTGTCATTAGGATTGAGTTTGAGATTTATCATAAATGACAGTAACATTAAAAACGAAAGTATTGCAAACTTTTTACTTCGTTATGAGATTTGATTGATCTTTATATGATCTTTAAAGACAAACCTCTGATTTTTTTACCAGCAATTATTGCTTTATTAACTATAATTTTTGCATCCAATCTGATTTTCAACAATTATTTTATAACCTCATTGGATAATAAACTAATAGATTATCATTTTGATAGAAGAGGAAGTATCTTTTCTGAAGAAAACAGCAAAGTGATAATTCTCGGAATTTCTAATGAAACTCTGAAAGAACTTCCCTCACCTTATAATCAATGGCCCTTAGCTCGTAATTTATTTGCCAAGGTAATTAAAAACTTAAATCAAGCCGGAGTAAAAGTTATTGGTATAGATATTTTATTCAATGAAGAGGATAGATACAACAGATTCAATGATTCTTTATTCCTAAATGAAATTAATCGCTTTAATAATGTTGTTTTAGCCGCTAAACTTAATGAAGTGGACGCAAGGTATATTTCTCTTAACAAAGAAATGAAAAATTATAATAATATTTTTTACAAAGGTGATGATAAGTTAATCGGTTTTGTAAATGTTATACCTGATTTTGATGGAGTTATTCGCAGATATTATCCCAATTACTTTGATTTGAATACAGATAGAAATCTTCCAACATTCTCTCTTAGTGTTTACGCCAAATATTTAAGTGTAGAATCAAAAAAAGATTACTCTCATATTAAGCCTCAAAAAAAGTCGTTTCTCATAAATTATTACGGTCCTTCTAATACTTTTACAACAATTGAACTCATTGATGTTTTAGATGATATTGAATTAAGAACTAAATTAGAAATTGAAACCGGAGAAGAAATTAATACTTGGGATGATAGCATATCAGGGTTAAAACACTCAGGAATATTTAAAGATAAAATTGTACTAATTGGTTCTATCGAGCCTGAAGATAAGGATATTTATCCTGTAGCGATTTCCTCTGATGATAAGATGCAGTATGGAAATCTGATGTATGGTGTTGAGATTCACGCAAATGTTGTTCAAATGTTGATTGATAATAATAATATTCATATTGTCCATTGGTCAGTTCTTATTATTTTGGTTTTATTATTTGCCTATCTATCAGACTTTTTATTTAGGATACATAAGAAAATTAAAATTTCATCTCTTGCCGTTTCGGAAATATTCAATTTAATTTTACTTTTGATAATGCTTTACGTGGTCTATGAAATTTCATTTCAGCTTTTCACTAAAAATTATTTTCTCAGCACTATAAGTATTTCTTTGGCTGCAATAAGTGTTTACTTAAGTAATTTGATAGTTCATTATTTGAGTGAACGAAAACAAAAAATGATGATTAAAAATATGTTCAGTCACTATGTCAGCAGTAAAATAGTTGATGACCTTATCGAAAATCCTCAAAAATTAAAGTTAGGCGGAGAAAGAAAAGAACTTTCTATACTTTTTAGTGACATTACAAATTTTACAACGCTATCTGAATCAATAGAACCGGAAATACTTGTTGATTTTATGAATGATTATTTTGATAAAATGACTGAAATAATATTTAAGTATAATGGCACTCTTGATAAGTTTGAAGGAGATGCTGTTATGGCATTTTGGGGTGCTCCTTTGAATGATCCAAATCATACCTCTCATTCAATTGAAGCTGCTTTGGAAATGAGATTAGAAACCAAAAAACTAAGCGAAAAATGGAAGAATACTCTCAATTTTGATATTTTTACAAGAATAGGAATCAATACTGGCGAAGTAATTGTTGGGAATATGGGCTCTAACAAAAAATTTGATTTTACAGTGATGGGGGATAATGTAAACATTGCAGCCAGATTAGAAGCAATAAATAAATTTTATGGAACCGACATAATCGTATCAGAAAAAACGATTCAGAATAATAAAGAAAAATATTTGACCAGAGAATTAGATTATCTTTTAGTTAAAGGTAAAAGTAAACCTATAAAAATTTATCAACTTATCTATGCAGTAGATGAAGTTTCTGAAATTGATTGGAAGTTTATCATAACAGAATTTGAAGAAGGCATAAGACTTTATCGCGAAAAAAATTTTGCAAAATCACTTGAACGATTTGAGAAAATCATTAGTCTCTACAAAAATGATAAGCCATCATTACTTTATATTAAAAGATGTGAAGAATACTTAAAGAATCCACCCAAAGATGACTGGCAGGGAATTTCAGAAGTTCTAATGAAATAAATTATAGAAACTAAATTTTAGATATTCAGTAATTCTACTTTCATATCAGGATAATTTTGTATATTCTAAAAGTAAAAATTACACACTTATAATATTTTATCACAGCAGCGAGAGTCTTTTGGGAAGAATTAACAAACTATTACTATCATTTATCTCACTGATAATTTTTTCTTGTAGTGAGCCTTTATCATCAGAGTCTTATATCAGAATGAATCAATTAGGATTCAGACCTAATGATATTAAAAGTGCAGTTATTATTTCTGATTCTCCAATTAATGAAAAAAAGTTTTCTGTTAGAAACAAAGACAATAAAATTGTTTTCAAAAATGATTTGATATTAGATTCTGCATTAAATCTTAGATTTAAATATTCTGCAAGACTTGATTTCTCTGAGTTAAAAATTCCAGGCGAATATTTTATACAAATAAGTAATATCAGGTCAAAAAAATTTAAGATTAAAGAAAATATTTTTAATTCCGTAAGAGATTCTTTAAGTATTTTCTTCAAGGTTCAAAGATGTGGACCGACAAAACCTTTCCTGCACGAACCTTGTCACTTAAACGACGCAACAGAAGTTATTGGATATAAAAAATCTTCTCCAGTTGATTTGACAGGAGGTTGGCACGATGCAGGAGATTATACCAAATTTTTATTTACGACTGCTTACACAACTTATATGTTACTTTTTAGTTACGAATTTGAACCTCGCAAATTTGAATTCGATTTAGATAAGAATTCAGTTCCGGATATTTTAGAAGAAGCACGAGTCGGTTTAGATTTCCTGCTACGATGTGATTTTGCTGATGATGCCTTTATTACTCAAGTTCAGGATGATAGGGATCATACTGTTGGCTGGCGGCTTCCTGAAAATGACACTCTGCGATTTAACCGTCCTGCTTTTGTTAAGATGAATAAAAGCCAGGTTGGTATTTATGCTGCTGTTATGGCTTTAGCAAACAGAATATGGAAAACCAGATTTTATGATAATGAATTTGCGGAGAAATGTTTAAAGTCTGGAATAAAACTCTTTGATATGCGGGATAGAATAAATGATTTTAAAGATCAAGAAAAATATTACACAGACTCAAACTACATTGGAAAATTGGCATTAGGTGCAGTTGAATTGTATAATACGACAAAAAGCCCAAAATACCTTAAACTTGCTTTAGAATACGGAAAAAAAACAGAGCCCGATTATTGGTGGAGTTGGGGAGATTTTAATTCTCTCGCTTTTTATAAATTAAGTTATATAGATTCCAGCTTTAAAGATTTACTGAGAAGTAATTTAGAAGAGTTTAATAAAAATTCTTTTCAAAATTTATTTAATGAACCCACCCCTTATAGCTGGGGCAGCACCACAACATTTTTAGGGGTTGCTATTCAAGCAATTCTATATAAAAAATTGACAAACAGTAATACTTTTGATGAAATGGAAATTAATTGCAGAGATTATATCTTGGGAAATAATCCTTGGGGGATGAGTTTTATTTATGGAATAGGTTTCAACTTTCCAAAGAAAATTCATTCTCAGATAGCATATTTTAACAAAGGTTATTTACCGGGAGCTCTTGTTGGTGGTCCTGCTCCAAAAAATTTATTTGAAGGAAGAGAGATAAAAATGAATAATAATTTATCTAAATTTGATTTTAATAATATTATATACTTTGACGCTTTTGATAATTATATTAATAATGAGCCTACAATTTCAGGTAACGCAACTGCTTTATTTTTATATGGTTATTATAGTTCTTTTGAAAAATAAAATTTGTTTAGAAATGAGTCACTAATGTTTTAGTTGTATCATAATGATTCACATTGTATTTTGAAAACATTAAAAAATTTAAAAAAAAGCGGTTTATATTGGTATAATGATTGTTAACTCACAAAAAAAATCGGAAAAATTTTATGAAACGCTCAGTCAGACTTATTACATCGGGGATACAGTTAGTAGATAATACGTGGGGAGGTTTCTACAAAGGAGGAACCTACCTTTTAGTAGGAGAAAGAAAAACTGGTAAAACCCTGATTAGTATTCAATATGCAGTAGAAGCTGCAAAGCAAAAAGGAACCTGCTTGTTCTTTACTAATGCCCGTCCTAAAGATGTAATTATTCAAGCTGCTTCTATTGATATTGATTTGGAAGATTATATAAATCAGAATAAAGTTATTATTGTAAGAGTCGCTCCCCCTAATGACTCATTCGGCTTTTCTGACAGAGATAATCTTCTTAGTGAATATCTCACAGATATTGAAAATTTAGTAAACCAATATAATCCAACCAGATTAGTCTTTGATGAAATAACTCCTTATGTTGATTATCAGGATACTAACAAGCTTAAATCTGTTTTCACCTCCACATTTGAAGGTATTGAGGATAGAGGAATTACAAGTTTATTGATTTTAAGAGAACCCGCTTCAATGGAAGCACAACTAATTTTTAATGTTCTTGGCTCTTTTGCTACTGGAGTAATACAGCTTTATAAATCAACTGATGAAAGTGGAATTGTTAGGGGAGGAGTTATTGATATCCAACCTAATGTGGGTCATAGTGAGGGAAGATTTAAGGCAAACTACTCGATTGAACCATATAAAGGAGTAATTACTCACTTTAAACTTCCTAAATCTAAAGAAACAGAGTCAACTAAATTATCGCACCTTAAAAAAAATAATGGATTCTCTTCTCTTTCAGAAATAGATCAAACAAATGTTACAGAAGAATTATCCAATTTTTATTCAATTGAAGAATTTAAGTTGATGGTGAATAACCATTTAGCTATGAATAAAACCACTGGACAACTTTTTTCTTTAATCTCTTTTAGATTAATTGATAGCAATCTAAAGCAATCGTCATTAACGGCAAATCAATTGAAAAATGTCATAAAAATTTCTATTGATAAAAAAGATAAGATTTGCGTGTTAAATAATACAATATTAGTTTTATTCTTGAAGGAGGATATTAAACTATTAAATAATCTACTGGCAAAAATTAAATCAAACTTACCCTCTGATGATCCTGAAGAGAAAGCACTTATGGCTAATGATGTTGTTTTTAGAATACTTACTGTAAATGATTCTTTCAAAGACGCAGATGATATGATTGCTGATGTTTCTTCTACTGAGGAAGTTTTTAAAAGTCTAATAACTAAAAACTAATATTTAAGAGAATTAGAGATGGCTGAGGAATTAAAAGATCTTAGGAGAGAAATAAAAGTTTTCCCTTATCCTAAAGGAGAAATCAAAGAAAAGGACCCAAAAAAGAAATATCTTAATAGGATGATAATTAATGGGATACTATCAATAGTTCTTATTCTTGTGATTTATTTCACTCTGCCTCTTACCATCCTTAGCCTGACTTCATTGATTGAATATTCTGTTATTGTTGCTTTGATGATGTTTATGCTAATCTTATTGATTAGATACTTCTCTTTGTTGGTTCTTTCATATCTTAATAATAATGAATATACATTTATCAATCCTCCTGAAATAAATCCTTTTGTCTCTATTATCGTTCCTATTTATAATGAGGATAAAGTTCTTAGAGATTCTATTGAGTCCTTACTCAATCTTGAATATGATAATTATGAAATAATAATGGTCAACGATGGCTCATCTGATAACACTGCTGAAGTTGCTGAATCTTTAGTTGGACTACAAAGAGGCAAATATTCTGATGTTAAAGTAACGTTAATCAACAAGCAAAATGCTGGGAAAGCAATAGCTCTTAATACTGGTATAGCTGTTTCTCAAGCAGATTTTGTTTTATGTATGGATGCAGATTCAAAACTTTCTCCCAATACTCTGAAAGTTGCTATGAGACATTTTAATGATCCTAAAGTTGGAGCTGTTGCAGGAAACGTAAAAGTATTAAACAGGAAAAAGTTTTTAACAGACCTTCAAGCTTTGGAATATATCGAAGGTTTGAATATGGCTCGTGCTGCACAGAGTTACATAAGACTTGTTAACATTATTCCCGGACCGATTGGTGTATTTAGAAAAAAAGCTTTGCAAAGTGCAGGTTTTTATTCAGATGATACTTTTGCAGAAGATGCTGACCTTACCCTGAAAATAATGGCAGCCGGATGGAAAGTATATTACGAGCCATTATCTATTTCTTATACACAAGCTCCAACAACTCTACAGCAACTTATTAAACAAAGGTATCGTTGGACACGAGGTATTTTACAGTCTTTGAGAAAACATAAAAGCTTAATATTCAGTTCTAAAAGTCCATCAATAGGATATACATTTATACTTTTATTTATGGTTTATGAATCTTTGATTTGGCCGGTTATGAATATAGCAGCAAATATTTTCTTCATATTTGCAGCAGTATATTTTGGAATTTCAAGTTTATTATTTTACTGGTGGGCAGGATTAGCAATTCTTGATTTAGCTGCTGCTCTTTATTGCATAACAGTCGAAAAAGAGGAATTCAGATTAGTTTGGTATGCAATAATATATCGAATGGTTTTTATTTTGATTATTGATGTTAGTAAAGCAATGTCAACGATTGAAGAGTTTTTAGGAATTAAAATGACTTGGGGAAAATTAGAAAGACAAGCAAATTTAACAGCTTAATAAGGAGTAGAAATGGAACTTATACCAATTTTATCTATGATTATTTTGGTCGCAACAATTTCGACATTTATTCTTGCAGTGGGATCATATATTTTATACAAGGTTAGGGAGAGAAAAGCACAGGTTTCTTCCGCTCCTAGACCAGCAGTATATCAGGCAGAAGTTATCAGCCCCGTTGCACTGCCTGGAGAAGTACAAACTTCACAATTTCAGCCTTATACAGAAGTCAGACCTGCTTATATGCAGGAAACTTATTCGCCAAGTGGCGAAATTCAATATGGACAGGAACCAGCTCCGTCAGTTTACAACCCTCAGCCACGTCAATTTACCGGCACGGGTGGACAGAAACAAAGAGCTAAAACAACCGACGAAAACAAATACTTGAAATACACATCAGAGGGATATGTCCCTCCAGCTTCGGATAAAAAATCAGGCACCGCTAAGTGGAAGTAGTTGAAAAAAAATATGGTGTAAGAGTTAATTTTCTCCTTCTTTTATTAGGCGGTTTAGTAATGTTTATCGCCGCTGCTCTCGTTTTTCTTCTTATTATTAGAGGTATTTTCGGAGTTTTTGAAACAAGCGATATTCTTCCATCTAAAAACTTATTCGGTCTATTCGGTAAAGAAAAATCTGAAATTGCGATACTGAATTCAAAGTACACCCAAAATATGCTTCCAAAGGGAAATACCTGGATTTTGGACAATATCGCTACTTGGCAGAAATATCTTTCCAATTTAAAGCTATCTGCAGTAACTATCAGCGATGAAGATATTGAGATGGGTAAGCACTTTGATTATAAGTTAATTATACTTCCAGGTTCAAAATCATTAAGTGAAAAAGAAATTATTCAAATCAAAAAATATTTGGAAAGAGGCGGTTCAGTTTTTGCAACCAGTGGTGTAGGTTCTTTTTCTGATGACGGCAAATGGAAAGGCTGGGACTTTATTAACGAAACTTTCGGCATAAAATTCACTAAGGAATTAAGCAGGGAAGAGAGTTATTTAATTCATACCCTTCGAGGTTCTCTTCCTTTAACCAATGACATTCCTGCTGGTTTTGCATTAAAGGTTGCTACTTGGGATAGACCAGTTGCTGTTGAAGTATTAGATCCAAGAACCACTCAGGTAAGTTATTGGTATGATATAAAAAAAGAACGCGGATTAGTAAGACAAGAAATTAAGGAAACCGCCGGAATTGTTTATGGTACTTTTGGTAAAGGTAAATTTGTTTGGTATGGATTTGAGATAAACTCAATTATTGGAATAAATCAGGAATATCTTTATTTCGAAAAACTTTTCAACAATAGCATAAATTGGTTACTATCCCTTCCTTTATCAATAAGCAAAATGTGGCAGTCAGAGTTTAAAGCCGGCGCAATGTTTACTGTTACTATCACTGAGAATATGTCAAATTTAACTAATCTTATTCCAATAATTCAAAAGAATAATATACCGATTACTTTTCTTATTGAGCCGGAAATAGCAGTAATGGATTCAGCAAAGATAAAGAGCATTGCTCAATATGGTGAAGTTGCAGTTATTGCAGATATAGGATTCATAAATTCTTGGGATGATACAGATAATAAATTATTTGAACAAGAAGAACAAACTTCTAAAATAAGAGAAGCAAAATCAGTCGTTGAAAAAATTACAGGTAAAAAGGTTTTTGGAATGATGCCCAAATTCGGACTTTTTGACCAAAATACGATTTTTGCCGCTATAAAAAATGATATAAGATATATTATTGCAGATTCATTAACTGATAGGTCTGTCCCAAATGTTGTGATTAAAGGAAATGATAAAGTTATAGTACTTACAAGAACTGCACGGGATGATTACGAAGTTATCAGAGATTACGGTCTGGAAGAACCGGTATTTCAATTCTATACATATCAGGAAGATATAGACAGAATTTTATTTGAAAATGGTTTATTGATTTTTAATTTTCATCCCGAATATCAGTTACAAGCTAAAAATGTTGGAGTTATTGAGCAAATTTATAACGACATAAAAAGTAAAAATTTCTGGATTAACTATGGCTCTGGAATAATAAATTGGTATCAAAAAAGAGATTTAATTCAAGTTAAGGCAGAACCAAGAGGAAGATACAGGATTGCATTGAAGATTTCTAATCCTGGTAAAACTCCAATAGAAAATTTTACATTCGATGTTGATTTGAATAAAAAAGTTAAAAATGTTGTATTGGGTTCTGAAATGATAGGAACTAAAATGGTTAAAGTAAAACACACAACCGGAGATAATATGCTTTATATTACGGTTGATAAATTAAATCCTGGAGAATCTAGAGTTTATTACGTAGATTTCGAAGAAATCAGAGCTTAGCTTTCATTTCACTTTTTGAGGGAAAAACTGTTTATATGAAAATGAGAATTTTAAGTAGTATTGCAATACTAATTTTGATTGGTTTATTCTCATCCTGTGTTGAAAATGTTGCAGATGCAAATAATAATACAGGATTGATTAAGGTTGTTATAACATCTCCAAAGGATTCTGGTACTATTTCTTCTGGTTCTACGGAAGTTATTTATTCAGTTCAAGGAACAATTTCGCCAAAATTTGTAGAATTATACATTAACAATGCTTTTATAAAAAATTTTACACCAAGTGGTTCCACTTTACCAAAAGTATTTTTAGAAATAGATACTTCCAATATTGGTAAAAAAATAAGTTTTCACATAGTTTATTATGATAATAACGGGTCTTCGGTAAAGAGCAATGTTGTAAGGGAAGTTTTAATTCAGCGGGGAGGAAGAGCACCATACGCTCCATATAATCTTATAATATCAAAGCTTGGAGATGGAAGCGCATTAAATTTAAGTTGGCAGGATTCTTCTGAAATTGTAAATAATTTCGAGATACACAGAAAAATTGGATTCAAAGGAATATACTCTCTTTATAAAACAGTGGCTGGTGATGTTAGAAATATTAATGATATTGGATTGAATAAAGATTCAACTTATTATTATAAAATCAGAGGAATAAATTCCGTTGGAACTTCATCTTTCAGTAATGAAGTAAACTCAGATAATCTTTTCAGTAGTGGAACTCTTGAACCTCCGACAAACCTTTTGGCTCAGGCAAGAGGCACTCGTTTAGTAATTTTAACGTGGAAAGATAATAGTCAGGATGAAAACTTTTTCGCAATAGAAAGAAAAGGAGAGTGGGGTGATTTCTCGAGAATTGGAACAGTACTGAAAGATATAACTTATTTTAGAGATAATACTACTGGATTATTTCCAGGGGGTAATTTTACTTACAGAATAAAAGCTTACAGCAGTAAAGATTCTGCACACTCAAACATTTCAACTACTACCACTTATGCATTTGACTTGCCTGCTCCAACTAATTTAACCGGTAGTTATGATAAACCACAAAGATTGGTTAATTTAAGTTGGACAAACAATGATACGCAGGGCTTGATTAAATTTTTTGAAATTGAACGTAGTATGAATGATAAAAATAATTTTGTTAGTATAGGTACTGTTCCTGTTGCTCAAACTAATTTTATTGATTCAACAACTCAGACTAATAGGGTTTACTATTACAGAGTTGCAGGGTTAAATAATGATAGACAATTTTCAGAATACTCAAATGAAATAGCAATAAGCACTTACTAATATGTCTCCATTTCAAAATACATATAGCCAACCGAATGGTATTAAATTAATAGATTACTTTTATCTACCATCAGTAATTACAGATAAAAAATTTAATATTATTTATAGTAATAGATTATGGCAGGATTTGTTTGAAAATCAGACTTTTGAAAATGTTAATCAATTCTTAAAAGCTGAAATATTTCAGAAATTAGAGAGTTTTATAAAAAATTCTTATTATAAAGATGAAGCATTGGTTGATGACAATGTTGCAATATTAAAGAGTAAAAACGCTAATTCGTCTTATTCTTTATTAGTTTATTCTTATCCTTTATCATCAAAAGATTATTTCATCCTTTCGTTTAAGCCGCATTCATTTAACTATGATGCAAAAGATAAGTCAGGTTACAACGGGATTTCTTTCCTAACAAAGCAGAGTGATATTCAAAATTATATTTCAATTACTTTGCAGGAATTATTTGATAGTGTAGCCGATATAACTCCGCTTTCTTTAGTTAATAAAAATAAAGTAAAAATGTTATTGGATGAGAGAGAAGAAATCATCTGGCTTAAAGACACAAATGATAATATTATTCTAGCAAATAAAAATTATTTTGATGTTGCTGGAATTCAGGAAACAGATATTCAAAAAAAATCTGAAGATTATTTGTTTTTCCCATATCAGAAAGATTTATTAAAAAATTTGACTGAATATTCCAAAATTATTCGTAAACCAATTCTTGTTCACGGATTGAAATACTCCTCCGACCTTGTAGAAAACTATCCGTTGGTGATTTATCCTATTGTTGATAAACAAGGTAAATATTATGTATTCTTTAATATTCTTCTAAAAGAAACACAAAAATTTCCGAATGAATCAGTTGCTCGAAAAAGTATGGATGATTTAAGTATTCCATTCTTAAGTATTGATTTTAATAAAAATATTATTGAAACTAATTCAGCATTTAATTCATTAATTGGAAATAAAATAGCAAGGAATATTCAAGAAATATTCAATCAAAATTTAATTGAAAAATTAGATGACTTATTATTCTCAGAAAAAGAAAATAAGTCAATTTTTATAGATAGCAATTTTTCAATAACAAGTATAGAAAATAGTGATTTCATATTGCGGATTTTTAATGGTAAGAATAATAGCTTTGACCTTTTATTCTATCCCTTGAAACATCACGAAGATATAAAAACTATAATTAGCCAAAGGGGGAAAATGTTAGATTATTATATCCAAAATAGTCCCGAACCAATATTTGTTTTTGAAAAAGAAAGTTTGAAGTTTTTAGAAATCAATCAGTCAGCTCTTAACCTTTACGGCTATAATCGGGATGAATTTTTGAAGCTTGACTTAACAGATTTATACTCTCCTGAAGATTTTCAATCTTTGATGGAATCACTAAAAAACAGTGCTAATCAAAAAACTACACCTGTTTTCAGACAAAAAACTAAAGATGGCAGAGATATTTATGTTCAACTGACTTATAATGATTTTAAGTATAATGGTTTAGACTCCTTTTTTGTTATCGTAAATGATATTACTGATAAATTATTACTTGAAAATGAAAATAAACTTTATAAGGAATTAATAGAAAATACATCTGACATAATAATTGATACTGATGAATTTGGCTTCATAAAATCGGTCAATAATACAGCAGTCACTAAACTTGGATATGATAAAAATTTTCTTCTTGATACTTCCTTTTCTACATTAGTAAACGATGATGAAAGAGGGATTATTAATTCGAATTTATTTAATTCGAAATTAAAATCATTTATACACATAAAATCCTCTATTAAAAAAGCAGATGGTCAGTTTGTAAACGCAGACATAATATCAGTTCCTGTTAAAAGTCTAAATCAAGAAATTATATCATTCAAACTGATTATTTCTTTAGAAGAACAGGCAAAAGAATATACGCCTGAAATTAGAGAAGTAATAAAAGAAGTATATATTGAAAAACCTGAACGAAAAACTGATGTAATTACTAATCAAAATTTCCTCAGCAGCGATTTCCTTTCAGGCGTTTTCCACGAAATATTAACTCCTTTAAATGTAATTTTTGGATTTGCTCAGGAAATTGTTGAAGGTTTGGAAAAACCCACTCCTGAACAAAAAGAAGCAGCTGATATAATTAGTCAGAATAGAATTAAGCTTTTGGATACAATGAATTCTGTTGTTGAATATTCTGAATTAATATCAAATAAATCGTATCTAAATATTAGCGAATTCAATATGGTTGAGATTATTGAAAAGTTAGAGAAACAAGCAAAGGATATTGCAAGCACTCTTGGGATTCAGTTTACATTAGGTAAGATTTCACAATCACTCAGAGTAGAGAGCGACGCTGAAAAATTAGAGAGAGTAATAATTGGATTAATTAAAATTGTCTGCCGATTATCGCAACAGAAAAAAGTTTACTTATCTGCTTTTGCTTTGGATCAGGAATTATTTTTTATATCTGTAACTGATCAATATAATTCCTCTTCTGAATATCTCACTAATTCTCTCAATAAAATTTTTAACCTGAACGTTGAGCCAAGAGATGTTGGAGCCCCACGATTAACAGTTCATCTGACAAAATTTTTTATGAATCTGCTCAAAATGAAATTTGCAGATAAAGTTAAAATAAATAATAAAACTGAATCTGGTTTTCTATTGCCATTGAGATTAACACAAACTGAAACTTTAGAACATAAAGATGAGAAAAACAAAATAGAAAGCAAGCAGTTTATTATTTCTGAAATTCCAGATGTTACAACAAAAGAACCAGATATAAAGAATATAGATAAACAGGAAACATCCAAGAAAAGCGAGGAAATAAAATCTTCAGTTCCCAGAGTTAATTTATCAGAATTAACATGTTTATATATTGAAGATCAGATAGACTCGCAGGTCTTATTCAAAGTTCAATTAAAAGAGTTGAAAGAAATTGTTGTCGCACCAAGTTTTGAAGAGGCTCTTCCTCATCTTGAAAGCCGAAAATTCGATTTTATTGTGATTGATATTAATCTTGAAGGTGAATACAATGGATTAGATGCACTCAAGATGATTAGAAAAATTTCTGGTTATGAAAATATTCCGGTTTTCGCTTCCACGGCTTATATCCTTCCGGGTAATAAGGAAAGATTTATAGCTGCCGGTTTCAATGGTTTTATTGATAAACCAATATTTAAAGAAAGAATTATTGAATCTTTAGATAAAATTCTCTCAAAATAAACTCTCTTTATAACCTCAAACACTTCTGCTTATAAATTTAACTTGACTTTTATTCCTCTGGACTTTAAGTTTACCATACAAATGTATGGTATTTTAAGTAAGATTAAGAGTAAGAGTAAGAGTAAGAGAAAGAGAAAGATTAAGAGTAAGATTAAAATTTGAGCCGAGTATCAATAATTAACCAATTCTTACTCATCCTCTTACTCTTAATCTTACTCTTACTCTTTAACCCGAGATAAACTATGAAAACTGAATTAACAGAAATTCAAAAAAAGATTCTCGATTATCTGATTGAACAGAAAATATCGAAAGGCATTCCGCCAACTCTTGCGGAAATTGCTTCACACTTTGGATATAAGAATCGTGCAACTGTTCAACAGCATCTTCAGGCAATTGAGAGGAAAGGATATATTAAAAAAAATCCAAAACTTTCCCGTGCAATTGAAATCACTGTTGAAGATAAATTTTTCATCCCAAGACCTGTGCTTGGTGAAGTTGCTGCTGGTAATCCATTAACAATTTATCCCGATGCAAT
>Ga0101944_10001000_pt1 | contig 67704 bp, 59 predicted proteins | sample DewCreD2012metaG_FD_75245 | JGI IMG/M metagenome (GOLD analysis project Ga0101944, IMG submission 75245) | Hot spring sediment bacterial and archeal communities from British Columbia, Canada, to study Microbial Dark Matter (Phase II) - Dewar... ... | reverse complement strand
CTGGGGCTGGAGAAGGTCCCAAGGGTTCGGCTGTTCGCCGATTAAAGTGGCACGTGAGCTGGGTTCAGAACGTCGTGAGACAGTTCGGTCCCTATCTGTGATGGGCGTAGGAAATTTGAGAGGACCTGACTTTAGTACGAGAGGACCGAGTCGGATAAACCGCTAGTGTACCTGTTGTGGCGCCAGCTGCATCGCAGGGTAGCTATGTTTGTTCGAGATAAGCGCTGAAAGCATCTAAGCGCGAAGCTCTCCTCAAGATGAGATTTCCTTATCAGGGCCGTTATAGACTATGACGTTGATAGGTTGCAAGTGTAAAGGTAGCAATACCAAAGCTGAGCAATACTAATTGCCCGAATGCTTTTTCTGTATCAATCAATTTGGTAATTATAATCCTCTGCCTCTGCGTTATTATTGAATTTAAGATTTTAGGTGGCTATGGCATTGGGGATACACCTCTTCCCTTTCCGAACAGAGTAGTTAAGCCCAATTGCGCCGATGGTACTGCAATTTCGCGGGAGAGTAGGTTGCTGCCAAACTTTCAAAACCCTGACAGAAATGTCAGGGTTTTTTTTTGAATTATCCCATGGTTTTACTGATTTATATCTCTTAAATTATACCATTTTGTATTTTATTTTAATCTATTTACATTGGACTATTACATTTGTCCAATCGGTATTGTTATTCTGATCAACTGATTCGTATGTATTCAAATCATTTTTTTGTTTTACCTTTAGTAAAATATTCAACTATGAGAAGGTATTTATTCATTTTACTATTTACTATGACTTTTGTTCTGCACGGGCAATGGAATTATGATATAAATCTGTATCATGCTCAGCGCAATAAAACAGCACGCGTAAGGGTATGGTATGCTACTGACAGCATCAGGGCATTCTTGCTTAGCGGAAGCATTGGTAATAGCTATACATTTTGCACGAATAGTACATTGCGGAATTATTTACAAACTCATAATATGGGAATTTTGTATATTCAGACCCAGCAGTTTAGCATGAGTATTTTTCAACCCTCTCTAGATTCAGTATTTTTTAATTTCGTTCTCGACACCATGGCTAAACTAACCGGTAAGCCCGAATATCGCTACGGACACTGGGTGGTATTTGGTCATTCAACCGACGGCCTGTTCTGTCAGAATCTTTCGTTATGGAAGCCGCAGCGTACATTAGGGATTCTTTATTACAAAAGCGGAAATCTTGGGAATACAGCTAATATGCGGGATACATTCAAATCTATAGCTCCGCTTAAAAATATTCCGTTCCTGGCAATTAATGGCCGTTACGAGGAGTATGGCCCTGACGGACCGTTCCCGGGCTGTACGTCTCCTTATCCTCCCGAGTGTTATCGTCAGGTCCAATGGCTTGCGATGCGCGATACATTAATCAAATTGCGTAAGCGTGATTTTCTGGCCGGTATGATTGTTGATTATTATGGATCTGCAAATCATACTTCATGGAGTAACGAAAGTGGTGAGTTTATGGCCCGCTTTGCTGTAGCAGCAGCCAATGCTCAGTTGCCCGGTGTGTATCCGCGCCGTGGCGTTGTTTCTATTACACGGCCCCTGGAGAAAAATGGTTGGCTGGCCGATAGTTCTGTTTCATTTCTTATTGATCAGGTTTCTCTGCATTGTTTTCCGGTTGAGGCGCATTATTCGCTATTTCCTGCAGCCAAAGAAGATATTTCGTTCTGGCTCCCCCCCGGACAAACGGTGGCTGAAGAGTGGGTGAAATTCCATCATCCCTCTTACTCAGTGCCGCTGAGCCCTGTTTCATTAGTTGCTGCCGGCGGCTCCTTATCTGTTTCTCTGACATGGACAGATAGGGCAACCAATGAGATCAATTATTATATTCAGCGCACTACCGATACAACAGACGGGTTTATTACTATTGATACTATTCCGGCGAATTCTGTCTCTTACCTGAATACAGGTTTGACTAATGACAGCATCTATTTTTACCGGGTATTTGCTGCCACTGCCGATGGTTATTCCGGTTTTTCAAATGTGTCAGGGGCATCGGTTGTTACTGCAGTATTGCCGTCTGACAATCATACGCCGGAGATTTCGGTAATCCAGAGCGAGGATTATATAACAATCATCAGCCGGTCAGCAATCATCGAATCTGTTGCGTTGGTTGATCTTGGCGGACGGGTTGTTGTCTCGTCCCAACCATTCAGCAATACCTGCACACTATCGAAATTAGCAATCATTCGTGGTCTCTATCTGGTTTTAATCCATACGGTTAATGGCGCTCATCGATATAAGCTGATGATTGGCTGATCAGAAAAATCCAAACTTCAAAGCCATACCGCCCGAAAATCCATTAAGTACATCATGCTTCAATCCGGGTATGTCAACATCATAGGCCCACCGGTAGTATCCACCTAATGCCACGCGGAAAAACCGCATGACATTCAGCTCAAGTTCAATTCCCGGGTTTACCATAAAAAATGCATCTGTGTTGCGGTAATAACTATCAAAAGGATGATATTCATCATAGGTATCTGCATTGTAGGCAAGTCCGCCGGCGCCAATGATTACAGGCATTGACAGATGCACTGCTTTTTTAGGAAAGAAGATGGGTTCCAGCAGCAAGCCGCCATATCCGCCGGCCATTTCAAAATAGCCGTCACCCGAATAATCTTCAATGGCTAATCCGCTGATGAATCCGTTTCCACCAACACCTAATGCAAAGCTGTGATTGATGATCCATGCCAGCCGGCCGCCCATCTCCATTGCCGAAGCGCCTTTTATCTCGGTGTACCGCATATCAATTCCCAAATATCCGCCATGCTTTATTTTGCCGCTGAACAGAGTTTGTATTTCCGATTCGGGTTTGATGGTTCTATATTCTATCGTATCGCCGGTACTTTGCGAATGAAGGGATGCTGCAATCATAAATACAGCAAGAAAAGCTATCTTGTTTTTCATCCGTAAATAATTGTTTTTAATAGGTCGGATGGAACCCACATATATTTGGCTATGAGCCTGATCAATATTTGTGATGTTATTTTCAACTGTGGTTGTGTTAAGCGAAGTTTTACATGTTGGTTTCATATTCTTTTGTTTAAAGTTATTTATTGATAATGGTCGTTATTTCTGATATTAGTTATTGGAAGAAATATTTCCCGACCCGCTGATGCGGCTTGATACAATTGGTTTGCCTGTATAATAGATATTACCGCTTCCCGAAATGCTGGCATCCAGTGTGCTGTCGGCATGGATCATTATATCGCCCGACCCGTCAATTGAAGCAATACCATCTTTCGATTTCAGGTTATATCCGTCAATTTTGCCCGAACCATTGATCCGCATTTTCGAAATGCCGGCAATGCCCGAAAGGTAAATATCTCCTGAGCCGGAAATAACGGCTTCCAGGTTTTCTGCTGTAACCGATGCTGTTATGTAGCCCGATCCGTTAAGATTAAGCGCAAACGATGCTTCGTTGAATCCATTGCAACTGATATTGCCCGATCCGTCAAGATCCACCGAATTGATATGCGGCTGCCGGATATATACCCGTACCGTGCGGTGAATATCAATACAATGTCCTCTTGCTTTTTGGATCTTTAATGTATTCCCATCTCTTGATGTGGCAATCAGCCGGTTGATGTTACTTTCTGCCTCCACAACAAGCGAAGGTACGCTGTCGTATGTTATAATGATGTCGTATGAGCCGTCTGCCTCAACCCTGTTAAAGACACCGGCATCGCGTTCATCCCGTACTGTGTGATGGTTCCCGTCTATACATACAATCTTGCGGCACCCGGTAAGGATGAACACGGTTAAGAGTATTAATTGTATTTTTTTCATAGTCATTGTTTTTTCTTAATGACAATATAAAAATACAAGGGTTGCAAATGGGATGCATTTTTTACTATGCAGTTAAAATCAATAAGATACAGATGTATAACGATTGTAATGCTATTACCGGATTTATTCGTGATACTTAAATTCCAGAAGCGGTGCTTATTGATTACTATACTCGGGATGAACGAATAACGATGAAGATGCAGGAGTATGTTTCCCGCGGGTTTTCGTGATTAGTGGGTTTTATATCCGCGATTTGTTTAATTGTTTATAGGTTGATAAGTGCCTTTCGGTTTTCTCCGGGTAAATATCTGCAATAGTAATCATAATACCGGTTTCAATTACTCCTCCAAAATAGTTGTTAACCGAAGTGCCAAAGGTGCGCATACTGGGCGAGAGATTCATATAGGCATTGATTAGGGGTGGTACAAAGTGTCCCATAGCTCTTATCTTTTGCGAGAGAATTTTGTAGTCATCATCATAATTTTTACCGGTGAAAATTGCCTGCAGTTCATTTTTATTTGCTTCAAATGGCAGTGGTGTAAAAGGTCTTACTAAATTGTCGTTATCCGGAAAATATTTTTCGAAAAATGTATAGATCATTTCTCTGGCTTGTGCAGGATATGACTGGTAGATGGTGACTTTGCCGAATAAATATTTTTTATCAGGATTATCTACAATCAGAGCGCCTAAGCCGTCCCATAGATTATCGAGAACATACATTCCTTTCCGGTACCGGTTTGTTGACTGGTAATCGGGATGTACGAATGATCTTCCTAATTCAATGATAAATGGCAGATATTCGGAGATGAATTTATCTGAGAATTTGAATAATCCTGCTGTCGCCAGATTAAGATCATCTGATGGCTGACCTTTACCACAGATAAAATAGCGGTATCCGCCTAAAATTTCGCGGTTTTCCGGATCCCATACAATCAACTGGCTGAATGGCCTCTCCATGGTATCGTATTTGTCAATGTCGCATGCCTTGCCTGTTCCGCCGCCTGCATAGCGGAAGGTCAGTTCGCGTAAACGTCCGATCTCGTTCATCGTATGTGGGGCTGTATGGTAATCAACAACGTACAATTCATTATTCCCGAAATTGGTGTTGCGGATAAATTTATCAGGCGTCAGCTCTTTTTCAATTTCTTCGCGGCTAACCGGTGGTATGATATTTTCCATATTCTGCATTTGTGATGCAAATCTACTAAAATTCAACAATTCATCAATATCCTTTGTCATTCATTATCTTTGCTGCAGATGATTGAACAATTTGAAATATCGCTCCCGCCTTTTCGTCGCGGTTTTCACCTGATTACCGCACAGGTTATAAAACATTTGCCTCCATTGCCGGAGAAAGGATTGGTGAATATCCTGATCAAACATACTTCGGCTGCTCTTACACTGAATGAGAATGCCGATCCTACCGTACGAACCGATTTTGAATCTTTTTTTAACTATACCATTCCCGATGACATATCCTGGTTTGAACACCGGATGGAAGGTGCAGATGATATGCCTGCTCACCTTAAATCATCATTACTCGGGCAGAGTTTAACCATTCCTGTAACCAATTACCGGCTTAACCTGGGTTGCTGGCAGGGGATCTATCTCTGTGAGTTCCGGAATCATTCGTCGTCCAGGGAATTGGTAATAACTATTCTTGGATAGGATAGGGAAGTTTGCATGTGAAGGTGCTTCCTTGTCCTTCGATGCTTGTAACACTTATTTCTCCTCCGTGCCGTGCAGTAAATTCGCGGCACAGGATTAGTCCAAGCCCGGTTCCTTTTTCTCCTGCAGTGCCTTTGGTCGAAAAGTTTGAATCGAGCGTAAATAATCGTTTCAGGTTTTCTTCGTTAATCCCTATACCCTGGTCGGCTACACTGATCTTCAGGTGTTGAGCAGTTCGTTCTGCGCTGATGTGCACAATCCCGCCCGGATGTGAAAATTTGATGGCATTGGTTATCAGATTACGCAGGATGGTGTTCAGCATATTTTTGTCGGCATAAACCAGTATGTTATTCTGTATATCATGAATCAGTTCGATAGATTTAATGCTGCCCTGTGTATGTAGCGCTGCAATCTGTTCATTAACCAGCGCTGCCAGAGGGAGCTTTTCCGGATTGAAAATAATATTGCCCGATTGTGAACGCGACCACTCAAGTAAATTTTCCAGTAACCGGTAAGTATGCACTGATGTTTTATAAATCTCAGCAATCATTTCGTTTATCTGTTTCTCATCATAGTTCTCATATTTGCTGATAATCAGTTCGGATAATCCGATGATCTGGTTGAATGGATTCCGTAAGTCGTGCGCAATAATCGAGAAAAATCTGTCTTTTACTGAATTCAGTTCAAGCAATTCAAGGTTCTGTTGCTCAATTTTCATGTTTTTTATCCGGCTCTCTTCATTGTGCCGGTCTATTATGGTTTTATCACTCTTCATCTGTGCAACCGCTCTTTTCTTGGCTCTGTACTCCCGGTACAGCAATACTGAAAAAAGAAAAATTACAGTGAAAAGTACTACCAGAAGATAAATTACTCTGCGCTGGCTGCGGACGATTTCCTGCTCTTTTTTAATTTTTATTTCGCGCAGTTGTATCTCCATCTGATTGTACCGGTTTATTTCGTTCAGTAAAGCGATTTTTTGCGCATTTATCGCCGAATCCTGTTCCAGCTTCTGTTTTTTTATCTCAGCCACTGTCAGTTGTTGCTCCTTCCCACGTAGTTCTATTTCTTTCTCTTTTTTCTGTTTCAGGGCAACTGAGTATTTGCTCTTTAAAATGGTAATCTCTTTTTTGGCTTCAGTAATCAGTAATGAATCGCGCAGATTATTATACAATTTGTAGTAACGGAGCGAATTTTCGTGATCGTTTATGGCTTCGTAAACCTCATATAGCGCCTGATAGTTTTGTAATACCAAATCGCCCTTATTTGCTTTTTCGGCCAAGGATAAACTGCGCAGGTAATATTTTACCGATTTTTTATTGCTGTTTAATTTATTGTAGATGGTTCCCAGATTGAATAACGATAGGAAGACATTCTCATCCCCCGCCATATCTTTGATCAGTTCGTACTCCTTGTCAAAATATTCAGCCGACATTTTATATTCTTTAATATTATAGTACGCCGCGCCTATTGTACTATATAAATTGGCTTTAATCAACTGGTCAACATCCAGCCGGTATTTGCGTATTGAGTCAAGCGCCGCGCGCGCATATTGAATGGATTTCTGATTAAAAACATTCAGGTATAATTCGGCTAACCGGTTATACGACTCAATTTTCTGTTTGCCATGTACCTGCCTGAGGCCTGCCTCAAGGACGGATATTTCTGTTTTGGGATTTTGTGCCTGTCCGCAAACATCAATGATACAGCCAAATATTAATAGTATTATCAGATTTTTCATGTATATATTTATTGTATCAGTTTGTTTATACGGAAACATAGTGGATTAGTTTCATTTATGCACTGATTTATACAGATATTTTTTCGGTAGTATTGGGTTAATTTCAGTTATTGTAACGGGTGTGATCTGCAAGAATCAATCCTTGTTTTTATTTTGTCGGCAATATCAAATTTAATTTCATACATAAAGCTTGTTTAAAGGGTTCAGCCGGTAAAGTATAATTTGGTTCTGATTTTTAAATATTGTTTTTATCCGGGCATCTAAAAATAGAGCTGTCGAAAGGGCATCGGCCAACAAGCCGGATGGCGCAACAGCTACCGCAATAATTTTATTATTAGCAATCATTCCTGTTGCCGGATGGATGATATGGCCCTCTTGTCTGTTGTTTATACGATTACCGGATACAGACATGAATGTGTTTTGAAGCAGTATGGTTTTCAGTACCCTGTTGGAATTTTCAGGCGCTGTTATTTGTACCGGCCATCCGGTACCTGCAGGATGATTGCCCATTGCCAGCACCGAACTTTCACCAAAACTAATAAATGCATTTTTTATTCTTTCACGGGTTAATATTTTTTTTATTACATCCAGCGCATAACCCTTTGCCACAGCGCCAAGATCTATGCCGTGTCCGGCTGGTAAACCAATGCGCATTTGTTTATGGTTGAAGGTGATGAATGAACAGCCGGTTTTTTTTTTTGCGTTTTTTAATGCTCTCTCTGGTGGTTTCTTGTTATTTTTTCGTTGTCCGTGGATTACCTGCCATTGATCCAGCAGTGGCTTTATGGTAATATCTACCAGGCCGCCCGTTTGTTGTGAAATGCTTATGCAGGCCATGAGAAGCTGAAATATTTCAGCCGGTGTTTTTACTGTTCTGATACCTGCGTTATGGTTTATCCGGGATATTACGCTCGCCTTGTCGAAACGGTTTAGCCGCTGGTGTAGTGATAATATCTTTTTTTTGACCGATGCTTCAACCCGCTGTGCTGTTTTATGATTAATGCCACACAAAATCGCCTCAAAGCGTGTCCCCATTGCATAAAAGCCGATATGGAAAAGATTATTAGTCATCTTCGTTTAAAATGTTCAAAATTAGTAAATTTGTAGTTTAAGAGAGAAAATCTGTATGCCCGAACCCATTATTACCGGTTTGGCTTCCTATGGAATGTCAGGCGAAGTGTTTCATGCTCCTTTACTGCATGTACATCCGGGCTTCAGCTTAAAAAAAATTGTTGAACGCACCACCAATAAAGCAAAAGTGCGGTATCCCTATGTCGAGATTGTACGCAGCTATAAAGAGTTACTGGCTGATGCATCCATTGAGTTGGTTGTGGTAAATACCCCTGATAATACTCATTTTGATTTTGTACGTATGGCCTTACTGGCCGGTAAAAATGTTGTGGTGGAGAAACCCTTTACGCTCCGGTCCGACGAGGCAGATAAACTGATTTCTTTAGCCGGAAAGAAAAAGAAACTGCTCAGTGTTTTTCATAACCGTCGTTGGGATAATGATTTCAGGACTGTACAGAAAATTCTTGATGATAAATTATTAGGTCGACTGGTATCCTATGAGTCGCGGTTCGACCGGTATCGGAATTATATTACCGATAGTTGGAAGGATACAGGGAAAGGCGGTACCGGAACGCTCTACAATCTCGGTTCTCATCTGATTGATCAGTCATTGCTGTTATTTGGTATGCCGGATGCTGTGTTTGCCGATATCCGTAAAGAGCGTGATGGCGCTGTTGTTGATGATACATATACCATCTGGCTCTATTACCCGCAGGTGCGGGTAACTCTCGGAAGCAGCTATCTGGTGCGGGAGCCGGGGCCCCGTTTCACCCTTCATGGCACCGAGGGCTCATATATCAAGTATGGTACCGATCCCCAGGAGCAGCAGTTGAAAGACGGCCATTACCCTACTGAACACGGATGGGGATACGAACCAAAAGAAAAATGGGGGAAGCTGCATACAACCATCAATGGCGTTGAGTTTAACAATACGCTGGAGTCTGCCCCCGGTAATTATTTACAGTATTACCAAAGTATTTTTCTTTCGATCCGCGAAAATGGTATACCCGGCGTCACTGCTGTTGAAGCGGCTAATGTGATCCGTGTGATTGAAGCCGCAATTAAAAGTCATAAGAAACATAAAGCGATCACGCCTTAATTTTTAAAATAGATTTACTGATTAAAATATGATACACAAAGATATCAGTCTCCTATCATTGATCAGAAGTGTTTCTTGCATATCCTCAGATCCTGTGGGACCTGAACCATCGCGGTTATTCATTGATAATTGGCTATTTACCATATCCTGCTTATCTTCGGCAAAACGACCGGTAGGGGCTTGTTCTCTGTGTCTTCCTGTTTTTTTTAATCTGTATCTTTTTAAAAACATTTGTGAATGAAAGTTGTATATTCTTTTTTATTGCTCTTGCATCTGGCATGGATTGATTGCATTTTTGCGCAATATGTTTATTATGTGTCTCCTTCCGGTGATGATAATAATTCCGGCACTATCGAAAAGCCCTTTCAGACCATTTTCAAAGCTCGCGATTATCTCATCGAACACCACCTCGTCATGGATGAAAACATTATCATTTATCTGAGGGAAGGTGTACATCAGCTTGATCGTACGTTTCAGCTTTTATATCCCAATTCGGGCAGTAATGGTTATCGGATCACCTATAAAGCATATCCCGGCGAACATGTTGTAATCAGTGGTGGACAAAAGGTCAATGGATGGGAGCAGTATAAAAAAGGAATATGGAAAGCAAAAGTTGATCTACCCGGATTCAGGCAGTTGTATGTCAATGGACGACGCGCCGTCAGAGCCCGGGGCAATATGCTTACCGGTTCGCGGGAGTTCGGTCAGCTCAGCGAAGCAAACGCACGCGTTGGTTTTAAAACCGGCTACAGGGATATTGCCCGGTGGAAAAATATCAGCGATGTTGAATTAATTCTTGTCATGACCTGGTGTCACATGATAGCTAAAGTTGATACAGCCGTGACAGAAGAGGATAGTGTTGCCGTTATTATGAAACAGCCATTGTATTATTTCCTTGTCAATAAGCCGGGACGTACCGACAGGTATCTTGATCATGTTGAGAATGCCTTGGAATTGCTCGATGAGGAGAATGAATGGTATTTTGACAAACGGGAAAAGTATTTATACTATAAGCCACTGGCCGGCATGGATATTAATTCTGCCGATATTATTGTACCTGCCATTGAGCGTCTTGTAAGTATAAAGGGGACGGCGAATGATCCGGTAAGTAATATTTCATTTGATCGTATTTGGTTTATGTATGGTGGCTGGCTGCAACCATCTGAAATAGGTCATCCTGAGATACAGGCCAATGTTACTCAGTTTATCCACGGGTATCCCTACCGGCATACTGAATATTATAAATTTCAACAGGGTGATGCCATGAAGAGTATGGCAAATGTCGGAATCAGCTTCAGCCGGAATATACGGTTTACCAATTGTATGTTTATGCATTTGGGTGGCGCCGGTTTGGATTTTGGCCGTGGTTCACAGAATTGCCAGGCAGATGGTTGTGTGTTTACCGATATCTCTGCCAATGGAATCAATATTGGCGATGTACGGCACCCCGACCATCATCCTCCCGACAGTGTTTTTGTTACGATGAACAATACAATCAGTAATTGCTATATCCGGAATGTGGCCTGTGAATATCAGGGCGGGGTTGGTATTTTTGCCGGATATACCGTTAATACAATAATCAGAGATAATGAGATTTGTATGCTGCCGTATACCGGCATCTCGGTCGGTTGGGGATGGGGTGAATTTGACTATCCGAATTACAGTAAATCGCAGTTTGTGATGTATATGTCTCCTGCTGCTTCGGCAGGAAACCGAGTGTTGAATAATCATATCCATCATGTAATGCTTATACGGCAGGATGGCGCCGGTATTTATACTCTCGGGCAAATGCCCGGCTCTTTTATCAGTGGTAATTATTTGCATGATAACCGTAAGGCGCATGATATCTATCTTGATGAAGGGACAGGATATGTCAGTGTTACGGGTAATGTTATCGTGCCGTCGAAACACGGAGCCGGTGAGGTGATAAAACTGCATAACCTGTCTGATAAATTGATGAAATCATGCCTGGTTGAGGGGAACCTGATTCTATCGCCGGGAGAGAAAAATGAAAAGGCGATTGCAATTATCCGCGAAGCAGGAATTAAACAAAATGTGCAAAAGGAAACTGTTCAGGGATTAGAATAAATCCAGACACTTTTTCCGGTAGCTATCAGTTTTTCACGTTCTTTTTCGGCCTCGGCACGTGTGGGATGTTCACTGTAACAGACGGCAAACAGTTCACGGATAACACCAAACTGTCGCGCTCTGTAACCTTGCTTAACCAGTATTTTAGCATAACTCTCGGCATTCTCTTTGCTTTTAAAACAGCCGGCAACCAGAAAATATACACCTGATGGCAAGGAATTAAGTTCTACTGCTGTGTTTTTTTCGACATTGGGCGTGTAGGTTGAGCCGATTGCTGTGTTGATAGAGTCGGTTTGCTCGGTAATTATCTCATCCGAAAAATCAGGAATATCGAGTACCTCATCTTTCTCTACCGCTGGCTTACGGTTGACGGTTTGTTGCTGGGTGAATTCCAGTACTTTGTTTGGCTCATATCCTTCGCCCGGATTAGAAACCAGTAAATATCCAACAATAATTATTCCTGCCAGCAGAATAATCACTATTGCCCATAACCATCCTGATGATTCCCGTTTCTTTTTCATTTTTTGTGTAGATTCAACCGTTATTTTTTCCGGCTCAGGTGTTGGAGTCGTTGTTGGCTGTTGCTCTGTTACTGGTATATTGTCAGATGGTGGCTTTATACTATGGATATTCGGAGCCGTTGGCGCTGGCGCAGGTGTTGAGATTGTCTCAGTATAAGGCGCCGATGTTGGTATTGATTCGGCTACCGGAGTGCTTTCTACGATTAATAATGGCTCGTTCTGTAACGATGCCGGTGGTTCATCTTTGCCGGTTGACGGTTTTTCCTCCAAAGGGGTTGGCGCTGGCTCATCCATCGCTGCTAACGTCACTGCCTGTCGTTTGTTTTCAAGTAACTGTATCTTTCCATTGGCATCTCTGTATATTTCACCTGCCAGTCCCAGGGTATAGCGATTACCATCATTGATCGCCTTTAAAATCGCTTCGGTATATGTCCGCACTTTTTCTGCGGCTGCAGGTATGGATATTTTTTCCTGCTCGCTGACAAACCGAACAAATACATTATCATCAAATTTTAAAATACTGTTGAAAGTTATTTGTTGCCCCGATGCCGTTTTCTTTATGGCGAATGCTCCGATACCGGGCAAAATAACCCGTATGTTGCGTTTTAATAGTTCTTCAAGGTGGATGGTCAGCATGCTGCCAATAATTAGTTTTATTTCTGAATTAAAAATAATATATCCCTGTTAATAAACCAAGCATATTGTGAATTATTTTAATCTTAATATGTTCTCAAAATTAGTTATAAATCTATAATTTGGCATGATAATATTTATGAACTCATTATAATAATATTATAACACTACGATGAAGTATAGAGAAATTTTAGGAATTGATTTTGGTGGTTCAGGGATAAAAGCTGCGCCAATAGATGTTATTGATGGCAAATTGCTTGCCGAGCGTCAGCGGATTGAAACGCCTGCCCGGGCAGAGCCGGATGCTGTTGCCAGGGTGATCAGAGAACTTGTTGGGTTTTATAAATGGACATTGCCTGTTGGTATTGGATTTCCTTCGGTTGTGCAACGTGGTGTTATCCGTACTGCTGCTAATATATCTGAAAAATGGATTGGGATGGATGCCGCAACATTTCTCACAAAAGAGACTAATTGCTCAGTGCATATCGTTAATGATGCTGATGCCGCCGGCTATGCCGAAATGAAGTTCGGCGCCGGTGAGAATCACCGTGGAGTCGTTCTGCTTATTACCGTGGGTACTGGTATTGGTACGGTTATTTTTTCACGCCGTAAGCTGATTCCCAATAGTGAACTTGGACATATTATCTTGCCTAATGGCCAGGAGGCCGAAAAATATGCATCGGACGCGGTGCGCAAGAAACTTGACCTTAGCTGGGATGAGTGGGGCGCCCGTTTTAATGATTACCTTACGTATATGCAGCAGTTGTTCTGGCCAGATCTGATTATTATTGGAGGAGGTATCAGCCGGAAACTCGATAAATTTATGCATACACTTAAGATAAAAGCGCCGGTTGTGCCCGCCAAATTGCTTAACGAAGCTGGAATGATTGGAGCAGCAGTAGCCGCTCGTAAAACAATCAAGCAAATGGAACTGTCACAGAGATAGAAAGATATTTTCCAGAGCGTTTTTCATTTGAGATTAATTAATTGAAGAATCCAGGTTAAAATCCGGGTTTTCCCTCATGGACGATAATAAGCCAGGAATGTTTTTCTTCTTATCTGTTATAATCAGTACAATCTGTCGGACTCATTCTTTTCTTACGGATAATATGGATGAACCATGGATTTTTACTGATTGTAGAATTGTATTAGTCCAGTGTAAATGGGCTAAATATTGCCCAAATAAACATGGCGCAGTTTTTGCAGGGCAATGGATTGAAGGTTCTCGAGCGTTTTAAGTGGAGTTGATGCGATGTTCATTTTATATCTTGGGAAATAGCGCGACAAGTGAAGCACTGTTTCTTTGCCTAGTTCTGATGCAATCCATACGGTCATATCATTGAATGTCCGTTCATCATCGTTCAGCCCGGGGATAATCAGCGTGGTAATTTCAAGATGTTTATTTTCTTCGCGGATGGTCTTCAGCGTGTGAAGCACCGGGGTCAGTTTTCCTCCGGTATACTCCCGGTAGAAATCATCACTGAATCCTTTGAGGTCAACATTCCATGCATCGGTATATCGGAGCAGTTCATGCAAGGGCTCTTCATTGATGTATCCGTTGGTCACCATTACATTTTTTAATCCTTTTTCAGTAATATGGCGGGCTGTTTCAATAACAAATTCGTAGTTCACTATGGGTTCGTTGTAAGTGTAGGCGAGTCCGAGGTTTGATGGTGTAACAGATGCTAATTCTGCCAGTCCTGCAGGAGTGAGGTTTTTAATATATGGATATTCGGAAAGCGCTGATTGGGATATTTCACAATTCTGGCAGAACGAACAACGGAAATTGCACCCTACCGATCCGGCTGATAATATTTGTGAGCCGGGAAAGAAATGGTATAACGGTTTTTTTTCAATCGGATCGGAATGCAGCGCGCTGATCTTTCCGTAAGTTAATGAATAGATGATGCCACCTTTGTTGTGTCGTACCCTGCAAATACCTGTTGCGCCATCGGGAATAATACATTGGTGGGGACAAAGCAGGCATTCGGCTTTGTTTCCCGGAAGCGATCTGGAGTAACGCGCTTTGATCATTAATGCGCAGCAATAAAATGATTATTTCAGGTATTTGCTGATCATGCGAAGCAGTTCATCGCGGTTGATCGGTTTGGGCAGATAATCGTCACAGCCGGCCTTTATGCTCTTCATGCGGTCTTCTTCCATAACATGCGCGGTTTGCGCAATAACCGGAAGATTCTTCCTTAACTGTTTGATGTTTTGTGTGGCTGTGTAACCATCCATCCTGGGCAGTTGAATATCCATCAGCACCAGATCAATAGATGGATTTGTACGGCAAATATTCACTGCCTGTTCTCCATCCGATGCGTGGTGTATGGTAATGTTTGTTTTGCGCAGTATGGCCTGTAATAAACTGAAACTCGAGATGTCGTCCTCTACAATTAATATTTGCTGATGATCCCAGTTATAGGTATTCATGTTTTATGGAGATACAGGTGACACAAAAATAGAAAAAAAAAGCCGCATCTCAAAGAGAGCGGCTTTGAATAATATACTGTAAGGTTATTTTTGAACCTTAACATTAATGGTTGCGGTTGATGACCCTCCGCTTAACGTAAGATTTACTTTAATGATGCCTTTTTTACCACTGCCATTAACAAATGCAACAGTTTGACCATTTGTAACTGCGATTGTTTCGCTTACGCCGGTGATACCATCTAAATCAGTAGCATCGTCAACATCGTCATAATTAATAGTGGTTGTACTGAACAGTGTATTATACGTGCTGCCATAATGTGTACCATTTGATTTTGTAACTTCACTGACCGTGGCTAAGGTAGCATCAGTATATGTGCCACCGCCGGGGAGCATTAAGAATGCAACGTCGGCAATCGGCAGGAAAGTAGTTGAGTCGCTGCCCTGATATACCAAACCCGTTGAACTGGCAAAGAAACTGCCTTCACTGGCTAGTTGTGCGCCAAGAACCTTGCCTGTCCAGGTATTAATCGTTACCGGGGGAGCAGCAGGTGTTTTAGTTTTGATGGTTATTGCTTTGGATGCATATAATCCGTCTTTATCTGTAATAGTGAATTCAAATTTTAAAGTTACGCCTGCATTTGAGCCGACAAAAAATTCTGCCTCATCAACGTATGTTTCATCATTGCTTACAGCAGCAGCATTCCATGTCTTACCGTTTTTATCCTGAGCGGATGATCCTTCTTTTGTAATTGAGAATGTTGTTAATTTTGCATCCGATTCGGAAGTGCCTTTTACTGCAGTCCATTTGAATTTGACATACGTTCCAGGGTCAACTTCGGTATCAGCTGACACGGCATCTGCAGAAAAACTCAACGAAGGCCCGGTTGGATCTTCTTCGTCCTTCTTACATCCGTAGTTTAATACTAAGGTGGAAATTAATATAATTCCCATTAACAATTTAATCTGTTTCATTGTGTTTATGGTTTTAAAGTTTAACAATTGCATTTTTACAAAGATAACTTAATTTTTTAATGCATATAATTTTTTTTTGTTTTGAATGTAAAATTTTGAATATCTGTTATTTGTGTTTAACCGGGATTTTGCAGTTCAAAACTGCTAACAGATCAACTGGCAAGAGCGTTTTTCAAATGAGCTAACTCAACTGAAAATCCGGGTTTATTATCTCACGGACGACAAGAATAAGCCACGGATATTTTTCTTCTTATCCGTTATAATCAGTGCAATCAGTGGGACTCTTTCTTTTCTCACGGATAACACGGATGAACCACGGATTTTTACCGATTGTACAATTGTAACAGTCCACTGTAAATGATATCAATGCCCTGTAACTATTCTATTTCACAAACAACCCCGCCCACCAGCCGGTATACTTTACCGGGCAAGCTGTTGATCATTCCGGCAAATTCCATTTGCAGCAGCCGTGGTGAAATTACCGATGTTGGTTGCCTGAGCGACATACATAGCTCGTCAATGGTGTAGTCCTTTGTTTTCAGGAGTTCAATAATTTTTTGTTCATCGGTGGAGAGATCATAAAAAAGTTGTTTTTGTACTGCCGGCTGCCGGTCTTTTTTGTCCCAACCCATGAGGTATTCAATATCGGTTGCTGTTTCAACAAGTGCTGCCTTATTGGTTTTTATCAGTTTATTGCATCCTTTTGAATAATTGTCGGTACTGCGGCCAGGTACAGCGAAAACGTCGCGGTTGTATGAGTTTGCAATATCGGCTGTGATTAGCGCACCGCCCTTTTCGCCTGATTCAACCACCAGCGTGGCATCTGATAATCCTGCAATAATACGGTTACGACGGATGAAATTTGTTTTGTCAATAATGCACTGACTGGTGAAATCGGTGAGCAGCAAACCCTTCTCAATTATGCTGCGGACATATTTTTTATGAACCGCAGGGTAAATGGTTTGCAGTCCGTGGCCAAGCACAGCGACGGTTGGCAACTGATGTTGGATAGCTGCTTTGTGTGCCGCGATATCAATACCATAAGCCAGTCCGCTTACAATGGTTATCTCATGTCCGGCTTCGGCCAGATTCTTAACAATCTCGGCGCAAACAGAAACACCATATCCAGTAGCGTGACGCGTACCAACAATGCTGATGAATTTTCCTTCGTTCAGCGAAGCATTACCCAGCGAGTAAAGCAGAACAGGGCAGTCGGCGCATTGCTTCAGCCGTGACGGATAATCTTCGTCGAGGTAAAAAAAAGTTTTTATCTTATGTTTTTGAATAAAATCAATTTCTTTTTCAGCCCTTTCGAGTGATGATGATGCGAGGATATTTTCTGCCAACTGTTTCCCTACGCCGGGTATTTTTAATAAACTGCTTTTGCGGGTTTTGAATACCTGTTCGACACTACCTGTGTAGGAAATCAGTTTTTTAGCCAGCACTCCGCCAATGCGTGGTATGCCGGCCAATGCAATTTTATATACTAATGACTTGTCCATCACTAAGCGCGGTGGTCAGAACCAGTTCCTGCGTCTGAAAAAATAGGCGCCTACGAGCGCAAAACCCACCGAAGCGGCAAGAATGATCAGAAAGGCGTAATTGTTATGCTCAAGCAGATTCGGTACATTCATGCCAAATAAACCGGCAATCAGATTCGGGATCATTAAAATAATGGTGACTATAGTTAACTCTTTCATCACGGTATTCATGTTATTGGAGATCACCGAGGCAAAGGCATCCATCAGCCCTGCAAGGATATCGGTGTAGATATTGGCCATCTCAATGGCCTGACGGTTCTCGATCACCAGATCGTCCATCATATCTTCATCAAATTCATTCTGACGGGTAAATTTCGTGTTTCGCATCTTGGCCAGCAGGATTTCATTTGACTTCAGTGATGTCACGAAAAAAACCAGGCATTTTTCAATCTTCAGCAGCCGGTTCAGTTCTTTGTTGCGGGTTGACTTCTCAAGCTCTTTCTCAACAATATTGGTGTGCGCGTTGATTTGTTTCAGAAATTTAAGATACACATTATTCGTGCGTAAAAACAGATGAAGAAAAAAGTTGATCTTATTCTCAAAATCAAACCGTTTATTCTTCTCGTGATTCAGTAGTCCGGATATCACTTCATTGTCGGTTTGACAAATGGTGATGATCATTTCTTTATTGATAATAACGCCCATGGGCACGGTATAAAAGGGCAATCCGTTATTGATATTGTGAATGGGAATACGTACAATAATATTTAGCCACTGATCTTCTATCTCGATACGCGATACTTCGTCAATATCAAGTGTGTCATGTAAAAAGTCCGGATCTATCGAAAATTCTTCTGTGAGGTATTGGATTTCCTGTTGCGAGGGATTGATGACATTAATCCAGCAATCTTTCTGGTATTTATGAACCTTTTTTAGACCGTTGTCATTTTTCCAGTATGTTATCATATACCTTGATGGCTTAATCAGCCCGCAGTATCATTTGATACATACCGGCTTGAGTTAATCGTTTTGGCCGTATGGATGATAGTCGTCCATAAATAGTTTCTTGTTTTACGGTGCAAAAGTAGTTTTTTTTATTTATCCCGCCAACAGTTTTTTGCAGATTTAGAAATTAAAATGAATTTCTTTGTTGTCGTCAGCCCGTAAAGCCATCACACTGCTGAACCGTTTTATGGATTCGGTTCCGGGTTCGCCGATGATTATTGTATATGCGGCATATTCAAATACCGGTGGCTTAAATTTCATTTCGGCCATACGCAGGGTGTAAACAACCGAATTGTCTTTTTCGTTCACTATCTGTATTACCGGCGGCCGCTGCAGTCCTTCGCAGATGATCACCGGGAGCCATGCAACAGGTGTGCGGGAATAGTTATCGGTCATAAGTATGGTTTTTGGCCAACCGGGGTACTGTTTATCTTTGGTAATATCGGCATACCTTGGCCAGCATTCCATTGTTATGGTTTGTGTTTTTTTATTGAGACGGACTACACCGAATCCGGGTGCTTTATCGTGTAGTTTAGCCGGATGAACTCCTGTTGAACAGGGATTGGCTACCGCCCATACATTTATTTTATTTCCGAAAGCATCATGGTATCGTCCGGTATAGGATGGTAATGAGTCGTTGTGCATCAGCCCTGTATCAGGGGGCATCCAGTGCCGTGGAAACAGGTTGCTGATGGACGGAACACAGAACGACCAGCCCGCGTCGTCCCACTCGTCTATGCCATGATGTATGATGCTCGCCAGGTGCTGATCACCGCCGATCATAAATATAAAACCTTTTCGCAATTCACGCAGCGCTGCATTGCGTCCCTGTATAGGCCACCCGTTGGCATCCATATCGGCAGCAAGCATTTCTCCGGCAGCAATTGTGCTAGGTAGATGGCTGCCAACTTGGTTTTTAATTGTGCTGCTGTTAACTGTCTGCAAACATGCAAATACCGATTGCATCAGGGCAACTTTCATGTCGGTTGCTGTCCAGTCGGCTGTCCATTCGCGGATAAACCGTAGCTGCCGTTCACCTAAGAGTTGCAATTCTGGTTTGCTCAGCTTTTTGGGATTAAATTCAGAAGTGCTGAATCCATTGACAATATTTGCTTCGGGAAATTCAACCGATGGCGCTGATTTAAATTTTCTGTCTTCCAGAATAGCAAAACTTATCCGGCCAAGATGAAGTGAAGTGTAATAAACCTCAATCCCTTGTTCAACCGGTGTGCGGTCATAGGGGTCGGGCAGATGAGAGCATTGTGTACGTTGGATTAAATTGACTAAATCGGGCGGAAGTTTGTAGCCACCCTGATCTTGTTGCCAGTAATCTTCGTTTCCTTTATAGTGTCCGGGATATTTTTTATTCTCAGGGAAAGCGGGCGCTGCCTTGCCACCGCATCCCCACAGATTACCGTGGTAAACATCATGATCGTCGGGTATGGTTATACACGGGCGTGTGGATGTTATGGATGCGTACGCCCAGCACCACATATACCATTTGTACAAATAGTCGAGCATGGTGTTCTGTATACTGCTGAAGTCGGCGGATACAGGTCTTCCTTCGTATACCTGGTCGCCGGAGAAAAACAGCAGGTCCGGATTTACCTGCTCCACCTGCTTACAGATATCTTCGTGCGGAAACCAGAGGTTCTTTAAAAAACCATTGTTATTGTCGGTGAATGCAGTCATAATGATCTCTTGCTTTTCTACAGGGTCGTGGCGGATAATGCCTTTGTATGTGTATTGTACTTTATTGTTTATGTCGTCACGAACGTAATAGATTAGCCGGTAGTCATAGTCCTTGCGGCTATCCCAGTTTTCTATCCTGAATGTAGCCAGCCAGCCCGGGCTGCTGATGATGGCCTTGCCCAACAGTTTATATTGTCCCGAGCCCTTTTTTGAGCATTCGAGAAAAACATTGCGCGGTTCATCATCACCGATAGGAGGGAATTGCGCAGTAAGCTTCAGGATATTATTGCTGAGCGTGTATTGCGCGCCAAGCACCGGGCCGAATGCTCGTTGCGGATGGCTGCGAAGTTTTTTTCCGCTCGCTGTCCATGAACTGAACCAATAGGAATTGCCCTCGGCATCGGCTCCGCCATGCGTTATCAGCGCGATGTTGCCGGTAACCATACTGTCGGGCAGCTCGATCAGTTCTAATTCATCAATTTTGGTCTTGTTTGTCAGATCAAAGGCCGTAAATGTAAGTGATGAAAATCCCGATTTGGTTGTTACTTTTACTGTGAGCCGGATCTTATTTTTATCAATTTTGTGTTGATGAATTGTGTCGCAGCAAAGGATAGCCGGCATGGATGAATCTGTCGAATTATCCATCAACACCAGTGAGCCCTTACCTGTTATGGCTGCGATGATCCCTCCATCGCTCACCGGCTGGTTGTGAATCAGCGAACGGCGTTTGTAATCGGTTTGTATATCTCCGGCGCCAATCAGTAAACCGGCAAAGCACTGCCTGTTGGCCTCGGCGGTTGGTGTGATCCTGCCCAAATCAATTGATACCGTTAGTTCACCGTCTCCGGCGGCTGACTCATGGGTGAGCAGGTGAATGGTACGCAGTGGCTCATGGCCATTGATACATTCGAGTCGCTCATTGCTGAGTTGCCAATCCTGCAAACGATTCGCCCAATACTCTGCGCCAATCCAGTAGCGGGTGATGCGCGCCGGCCAGTTGCTCTGAAATCCTTCATTCCTCATGCAACCGGTAAGCAGCAAGGTAAACGGTAGCATTATTATTATTTTTTTCATCCGGCATGCTTTTTATGTAGTAAAAATAATAAAAAATACCTTCTCTTGTCCCTAGTTTTTAATACATTTGTGTTTCTTACGTTAGTAAAAATATATAATGAAACAAATTATTTTAACCGGTTGGATGATTGTGTATTTTTCATTCTACGCCAATACACAGGATTTATGCGGTGCAAACCATAAAATGGATTGGTGGCGCGAAGCGCGCTTCGGGCTCTTTGTCCATTGGGGACTTTATGCTGTGCCTGCAGGTGTATGGAATGGACAGACCACTCCTAAGTGGAATGGCGAGTGGATTATGCACAGTATGAAGATACCGGTTATGGATTACGAGAAATTGGCAACTCAGTTTAATCCTGTTAAATTTAATGCTGATGAGTGGGTTCTGCTCGCCAAAGAAGCCGGCATGAAATATATTGTAATTACATCCAAACATCATGATGGTTTTGCTATGTATCATTCGGCTGTGAGTCAATATAATATTGTTGATGCTACACCGTTTAAACGTGATGTTCTGCGTGAATTGGAACAGGCCTGTAAAAGGTACGGCATGAAACTTGGATTTTATTATTCTCAGGCACAGGATTGGCACCATCCAGGCGGTTCGTACAAAAGAGATGAGCAGGAAATGAAATACTGGGATACTTCTGTAACAAGGGTTTCGTTCGAGCAGTATGTCGAGGAACTGGCCCTGCCACAGGTGAAAGAGATACTTTCTAATTATGCTGTTGACATTATATGGTGGGATACTCCCTACGGAATGACTGAAGCAATGGCAACAAAACTTATTGAACCGCTGAACTGTAAACCACATATCATTGCCAATAACAGGCTTTACAGACCTTGGAAAGGTGATTTTGAAACGCCCGAGCAATATATTCCGCCTACCGGTTTTGATTATGACTGGGAAGTGTGCATGACGATGAATAATACTTGGGGTTACAGAGCGGATGATAACCAGTGGAAATCATCTGAAACACTCATTCGTATGCTTGCCGATGTCGCCAGTAAAGGCGGAAACCTGTTACTGAATATAGGGCCTGATGCAACAGGCACAATTCCGCAGCCAAGTGTTGAGCGACTGCAGGACATTGGCGCATGGATGAAAATAAACAGTGAAGCTATCTATGGCACTTCCGCCAGTCCTTTCTTTAAATTGCAGTGGGGACGATGTACGCGTAAAAAAGAAGGGTCGGAAAATCTACTCTACCTTCATGTATTCAACTGGCCGCAGAATGGCAAACTTATTGTTCCCGGACTGAAAACGAAGCCATCGTATGCCGGATTTCTTCAGGGAAACCAGGAAGTAAGCTGCGCATTGTCCGATAAAGGTCTTATTATCACAGTTCCTAATCAAGCCCCGGATCCCATTAATACTGTAATAAAACTGACTTTTACCGGCGATTATACCATCATCAGCAATAAACCTAAATCTGATAACAAGGGAAATATTCTGCTCCCGGCCTTTACTGCTGATATTCATAATTTTTTAACCATTCCTGCAAATCAGGCATATCTGAATACTGAAAATGTCTTTGATTATATCGCTAACTGGAAGGATAACCGCATTAAAGTATCGTGAGTGTTTGATGCTGCCGAAACAGGATTTTATACGGTGACGGCAGTGTATCGCGCCGCTGCGGCGAATAAAGCGGTTATGGTTTGTAATGGCGATAAACATAACGTTGTCTTTCCTGCATTGTCTGTAACCGATTTTAAAACCGCAGATGTGGGGAAAGTGGAGATTACAAGAACAGAAAACAATTTTATTGAGATACGTACATCAGGAGCTGAATGGGGACTGATAGAAATACAATCATTGACATTGAAACCGGTAAATAAATAATTATGAATGTTAAAAATTTACATGCAGGACTGATTCTGTTTACTTTAGCCATTGGATGCATTGTTGGCAAAGCACAGGTGATTAGCGGTAGTGTGCTGAATGAGAACAACGAGCCATTACCTGCTGCAATCATTACGAATGAGCAAACCGGCGAATCGGTTAATGCGGGCGCTGAAGGCGGCTTTTCTATAATGCTTGCAGACGGACAATCATTATCTGTGAGCTGTATGGGTTACCAGACAAAAAAGGATATCATCCCTGCTGGTCAGTCAGTAATTATCCGGTTAAAAAAAAGCAGTGGTGAGATGCAATATTTTATCGGCTATTCCGGCTTAGGATTGGCCTCCACCGGCTTGTCAGGAGGTGTCTGGTTTAAGAAGCAATTCGGGATTTTTATCAGTTACCGCAGTAATAAATTATTCAGGGCTGAACCAGCCGCCGACGGCAAGCTGACCAGCGAGGCAACACTACTTATTAATAATTATACCTTTGATGCAATTGATTATTTTAATTTGTCCGGCGAGAAAGAATATTATCGCAGCAGTGTTTTGGCCGGTGTTATTTTTAAACTATATAAGTCGTTTTCAGGATATGCCGCATTTGGTATTGGAAATTATTCGGTATTCCGCACAGCCACTGAATCGGCTTCTGCCGCCAGAGGAACACAGAATTCTTTTCTCATCAAGGACGAGAATATGAGTAAGGGCCCTTTCGAAAATGAGGTTGGAGTAATCTTTAAAACACGTTGGTTTTATTTATCCGCCGGTTGTAATGTGCTTAATTTTAGTATGCCCGATTATTCGTTTGGCGCCGGGGTTGTGTTTTAAACTTGTATTTTTCAGTTGGTTTTGCTCAACGCTATAATCTGGTCTAATTTAATCGTAATTGGTTCAGCCGTTCCTGAAGCGTTTGTATTTTGATTTCGGTATCTGATAATTTCTTTTTTTCTTTTTCAACAATATCCGCCGGAGCATGATTGACAAACCGTTCGTTGGCTAATTTTTGCCGGATACTGGCTGCAAAATCGAGATTATAATTTAATTCATCTTTTATTTTTGCCGTCTCATCGGCAACATTAATCTTGCCTGTTAACGGGATAAAATATTCAATCGTATTCACAATAAACGAACTGCCGTCAGTTTTTTCCGTTGATGCGCTGATATTGTTTAATCCCGCTAATTTGATGATTACTGGATGCAGTGATGTGTTGATATTATCGTTTGGTTTGTACAATAATGTTAGCTGTTCTTTTTGAGGAATATTTTTTTCTTTCCGTATATTGCGGATACAAGTAATGATTTCTTTGCATTGCTCAAACTCCGCAGTCACCTGGCTATTAATTTCAGCGGGTTTGGGCAGGGACGAAATCATCAGGTATTCATTATGGTTCCGGCGTCTGAGTTGTTGCCAGAGTTCTTCAGTGATAAAGGGCATAAAGGGATGCAGCATACGAAGCAGTTTATCGAACAGTTCAATGGTTGCATCAAAGGTTGTTTTATCTATCGGTTGTTGGTACGCGGGTTTAACTATTTCGAGATACCATGATGCAAAATCATCCCAAAATAATTTGTATACAGCCATCAGGGCTTCAGAGATACGGAATTTGCTGAACAGGTCGTCCGATTCAACCAGTTGCTCATTTATGCGCGCATTCATCCATTCAACGGCTGCCCGGGAATGGCCGGGTTGTTGCAGGGCGTTGTCAGCCGTCCACCCGGAAACCAGCCGGTAGGCATTCCATATCTTATTGGCAAAGTTACGGCCTTGTTCGGTCAGGGCTTCATCAAATAGCAAATCATTTCCGGCAGGTGAACATAACAGCATCCCTACGCGCACCCCATCGGCTCCGAATTTATCAATGAGGTCAAGCGGGTCGGGCGAGTTGCCTAATTGTTTCGACATTTTGCGTCCCTGTTTGTCGCGTACCATGCCTGTCAGATAAACATTTTTAAAGGGTTTCCGGCCATCAAACAGGTAGCCGGCAATAATCATACGGGCGATCCAGAAAAACAGGATGTCGTGCGCCGATACCAGGTCTGTAGTTGGATAATAGTACCGGAAATCATTATTCTGCGGATTCCGAATGCCGTCGAACACGGTAATCGGCCAGAGCCAGGACGAAAACCATGTATCTACAACATCATCATCCTGCCGGAGGTCGGCCATGGTTAGTCCTGTATTTCCGGTTTTCTTTTTTGCTTTTGCCAGCGCTTCCTCTGCAGAGCAGGCAATAACAAAATCGTTTGTTCCTTTGATATAGTAAGCAGGAATCTGCTGTCCCCACCATAATTGCCGTGAGATGCACCAATCTTTTACGTTCTCCATCCAGTGGTTGTAAGTATTTTTAAATTTGGCAGGATGTAGTTGTACTTCATCATTCAGCACATTTTCGAGGGCGGTTTTTGAAATTTCTTTCATTGCTAAAAACCATTGCATCGAGAGACGCGGCTCAATTACCGCATTTGTACGCTCCGAGTAACCTACTTTATTTTTGTAATCTTCTGTTTTTACCAGCAATTCCTGTTTTATCAGTTCCTCAACTGATAGCTTGCGCGCTTTAAAACGGTCAACACCGATGAACAGTTCTGCTTTTTCGTTTAGTGTGCCATCGTCATTGAAGATGTCAATCACCGGCAGGTTATGTTTTATGCCAATGGAATAGTCGTTAATGTCGTGCGCAGGAGTGATCTTGAGTGCGCCTGTGCCGAATTCCATATCAACATATTCGTCAAAGATTACCGGAACGGTACGGTTAACCAACGGCACAATAACGCTGCATCCCTTCAGGTGTTCAAAGCGTGGGTCGGCAGGATGAACAGCAACAGCTGTATCGCCCAGTATCGTCTCAGGCCTTGTGGTAGCAACAGTGATAAAGCGCTTTTTATCGGTGGTGTAGTATTTGACGTAATACAGTTTTGAATTAACCTCTTTGTAGATCACCTCCTCGTCTGATAAAGCGGTTCTGGCCTGCGGGTCCCAGTTTACCATGCGTACACCGCGATAGATGAGCCCTCGCTCGTACAGGTCAACAAATACTTTGATAACACTTTCGGACATCTCCTTATCCATTGTAAATTTTGTCCGGCTCCAGTCGCACGATGCCCCTAATTTTTTGAGTTGTTCTAATATGATCCCTCCGTACTTATGGGTCCATTCCCATGCGTGTTCGAGAAATTGTTCGCGGCTAAGGGATGCTTTCTCTATTCCCTGCTCCTTAAGTTTAGCTACTACTTTGGCCTCGGTTGCAATCGACGCATGGTCGGTGCCCGGTACCCAGCAGGCATTTTTTCCAAGCATTCGTGCGCGCCTGATCAGTACATCTTGCAACGTGTTATTGAGCATGTGTCCCATGTGAAGAACTCCGGTCACATTGGGAGGGGGTATTACTATAGTATAGGGTTCTCGATTGTCGGGGACAGAGGTGAAGAGTCCTTTACTTATCCATTCGGCATACCATTTGTCTTCTGTTTGTTTTGGCTCGTACTTGGCTGTAATTTCCATTCTCTCTTTTTTGAACGTTGCAAAAATAATTATTTCTGTGCGAATGACATCGTTGTAGCTAACTATTACTAAATAATTGATATACTGTATTTTGTTTTATTATTTTAGGTTTTTATTTTGATGATTCTTCAGAATATTACCGTCTGAATGATTAAACTTCCGGCAAAAAAAACAGTCAAATCAAAAAAATATTTATCTTTGTTTAACCAAATAAATTAAATACAATGAGAAAAATTATCGCCGTTACAATGATCTTAGTGGCTGGTTTACTGGCAGTAAACGCTCAGGAGCCAACGACACCTGAGGCAAAGCCAAACAAAAATGCTCCGGTTATCACCTTTACCGAACTGGTTCATGATTATGGCACCATCAAGCAGGGTAGTGATGGCAATTTTGATTTTCAGTTTAAGAATTCCGGCAAGGATCCGTTAATCGTAAACAATGTTAAATCATCTTGCGGTTGCACTGTTGCTGAATATACCAAAGACCCTGTAGCAAAAAATAAAACAGGAGTTGTCAAAGTGCGTTATAATACCAATAATATTGGCAGTTTTGTGAAAACTGTGACTATTTATTCCAATGCCACCAATAATCCTGTAGTACTGACTATTAAAGGTACTGTAGAACAGGCGGCGCAACAGCAGGCGAATTAATTTTTTTAAGTTAGTTCTCCTGCTAATCCCATTTTTCCGAATGGGATTTTTTTTTATATCAATTATGGGATTATTTAATATGTAATTTTAAAGTTATGCCAATAATATCTGACAGAGGAAAAAAGATGCCGGCTTCACCCATCCGTAAACTGGTGCCTTTTGCTGAACAGGCCATTCGCGACGGTAAAAAAGTGTATTATCTGAATATCGGTCAGCCAGACCTGCCGCCCAGTGATACCACGCTGAGCGCTATCCGTAATACACCCATTGATGTTATTGAATACAGCCATTCGGCCGGTAATGTGTCGTACCGGAAGAAACTGGCTGATTATTACAAGAAACTGGAAATTGATGTTGAATTTGATAATATTCTTATCACTACCGGCGCCTCCGAGGCCATCATGTTTGCCTTTAACTGCTGCTGTAATCCGGGCGATGAGATTATTATGCCCGAGCCCTTTTATGCCAACTACAATGGCTTTGCCACAGCCACTGATGTTAATATTGTTCCTATCACCTCATCTATTGAGAATAATTTTGCTTTACCACCCATCAGCGAGTTTGAAAAAAAGATAACTTCGAAAACCAAGGGTATTTTTATCTGTAATCCGAATAATCCTACCGGCTACCTGTATTCGCGCCGTGAGATAGAGATGCTGGGCGAACTGGTAAAAAAATATAACCTGTATCTCTTTTCCGATGAGGTGTACCGTACGTTGTGCTATGTTGATGAGCCCTTTTTCTCGGTGATGCAACTCAAGGGCTGTGATCAGAATACCATGCTGATTGATTCGGCATCGAAGCGGTATAATGCATGCGGATTGCGTATTGGCGCACTGATCACCCGTAACCGCGAAATTGTTGATACAGCTATGAAGTTTGCTCAGGCACGGCTCAGCCCTCCCCATTTCGGCCAGATAGCCGGTGAAGCAGCTCTTGACTCATCTGAGGATTATCTGAACCGTATCTTTGATGAATTTAAAAGCCGGCGCGATTTTATTGTTAGCGCTCTCAATCGAATGGACGGTGTTATTGCACCGGCTGCTAAAGGAACATTTTATGTGATGGCTCAATTGCCCGTGGACGATACCGAGAAATTCTGCCAGTGGCTGCTTACCGATTTCAATCATAAGCAGCAAACCCTGCTGCTTGCCCCTGCATCGGGGTTCTATAAAACTGCAGGATTGGGAAGGCATGAGGTACGTATTGCCTATGTGCTTGGAATAAACGATCTGCGCAATGCCATGGATTGTCTTGAACTGGCGCTGAAACAGTATCCGGGACGCAAAGAGATAAAAAGAGTAAAATCGATTTCTTCAGTATCGGGTTTCTAATCCGGATTTCAATATTTTTGTTGAAATCCGGATTGCATTGGCTAATTTACAAACTGAAATATTATATTGAATTAGCTTAAGCATTTCCGTGGGCTTAGCCACTCGAAGTTTCGTTGAAAATGGCGATAATTTTTTGCTTTTCCTGCATCCATTAGTGAGGTCTATGGTAAATTAGTTCTTCACTTCTCCTATTAATGTTGCCTGTGTACTTTGGTTGATGGTAACATTGGCATAGTCGCCGGGTTTTAAGTTTTTTTTGGGGAATACTACAATTTTATTTTGAGATGTACGTCCCGACAGGTATTCAGTTGATTTTTTTGAGAATTGTTCAATCAGCACCTCGCGTGTTTTTCCTTTTTCTGCCGCATAGCGCAGTGCTGAGTGTTTATTCTGCAGTTGAATGATTTCTTCGAGACGCAATGATTTTATTTCTTCTGGAACATCATCAGCATATTGTTCTGAGGCCAGAGTACCCGGACGGAGCGAATAGCGGAACATAAATGCAAAATCGAACTGCACGGTGTTCATCAATGCAATGGTCTGTTGATGGTCATGGTCGGTTTCACCGCTGAATCCGGCAATGATGTCGGTTGTGATGGCACATTCAGGCACTATGCTCCGTATGGCTTCTACGCGGTTGAGATACCATTCGCGGGTGTAACTCCTGTTCATCCGCGTAAGCATGGCTGTACTGCCCGACTGTACCGGCAGGTGGATATGCCGGCAGATGTTCGGGTGTTGTGCGATGACATGCAGTAACTCGTCACTCAGGTCTTTTGGATGCGAAGTGGTAAATCGTACACGCAGCCGGGGATTGAGTTGAGCTACAGCCGCAATGAGTTCAGGAAAATGAGTAATCGAACGGCCGCTGGTACAGTGATATGAATTGACATTTTGGCCCAGCAGGGTAACCTCTTTGTATCCTTTTTCAATGAGATGACTGATTTCGGCAAGAATTGTCTGCGGATCTCTGCTCCGTTCCCGGCCACGTGTATAGGGCACTATGCAATAGGTGCAGAAGTTATTGCATCCGCGCATAATGGATACAAACGAACTGACACCGGCGCTGTCCATCCGCACCGGTTCGATATCGTCGTAGGTTTCAATATCCGATAAAATTACGTTGATGCCTTGTCGCCCTTCTTCGGCTTCGTGAATCAATGCAGGCAGGTAACGGTATGCATCCGGCCCCATTACTATACTTACAATACCCTGGTCAAAGAGTGTTTCACGCAGCCGTTCGGCCATACAGCCAATAATTCCTACCAGGAGTCCCGGTTTTTGTTTTTTCAACTGTATTAACTGTCCTAACCGGCCAAAGATCCGTTGCTCGGCATTTTCCCGTACCGAGCATGTATTGATAAGGATAAGATCTGCATCGGCAATAATTGTGGTATGTGTGTAACCCTGCTGCTTTAAAACGGATAATACCACTTCGCTGTCGCTGACATTCATCTGACAACCATAAGTCTCGATATATACTTTTTTGATTTGCAATTATTTACGACTTAAATAAAATATATTTTCTGTATAAGAAAAAACGATTATTTTTGCTGCAAAGATATTGTAAACATTCAGAATATTAATGAAGTAGGATAGTAATCATCAGATTTAAACAATACGTATGTCAGGTCATAATAAATGGTCAACCATTAAACGCAAGAAAGGCGCAGCAGACGCTAAGCGTTCGAAGATTTTTGCACGGATAATTAAAGAGATAGCAATAGCCATACGCGAAGGTGGGAATACCGATCCGGAAACGAATCCGCGGCTTCGTCTGGCTATTGTTAATGCCAAGGGCGTGAATATGCCTAAGGATAATATTGAACGCGCTATCAGTAAAGCAGAGAAAGATCCGTCCAGTTTCGAAGCCGTTACCTTTGAGGGCTATCTGCCTCATGGCATCGCTGTTGTTATTGAATGTCTTACCGACAATAATAACCGTACAGTATCTTTTATCCGTTCAATATTTAATAAACGGGAAGGTACTCTTGGCACATCCGGTTCTCTGAGGTTTTTGTTCGAACGTAAAGGTGTGTTCACTATCCCTAAAAAGGAACGTGATATTGATGAGTTTTCTCTTGAACTGATTGATGCAGGTGCTGATGATGTTGAAATACAGGATGATGTCTTTATTGTTACTACTGCTCTCGAGAAATTCGGGCCCATGCAGAAAAAACTGGAGGAAATGAAAGTTGAAGCAGAGAATGCCGAATTGAAATTTATCCCGAATGAACTGAAACAACTTGATACTGCCCTTGGTGCTAAAATCCTTCGTATTATTGATGAGTTTGAAGAATTCGATGATGTGCAGGCCGTTTATCATAATCTTGATGTTACTGATGAAATGGTGGCGGCTGTTGATGTTTCCTGATGGAGTGAAATTTTATTCTGTTTGCCGGTGAAATACTTTTTTTTAGTACCTTTGTATCGTTTAAATTACATTGATAAATATGGATAATATATTGATTATTAATATTTTTAAGCATAAAATTAATTCTCAGATAAGATGAGAATGGTAAAAATATTCTGAAAAGTTTAAGAAACCATTCTCATACGCGGGAATGGTTTCTTGTTTTATATAGTGTTTGATGAATAGATAATTTTAAATTGAAAAACAGTGGCAGGTAAGACGTTATTTGATAAGGTGTGGGACAGTCATGTTATTTCAGCGATAAACGATGGACCCAGTGTAGTGTATATTGACCGGCATTTATTGCATGAGGTGACGAGCCCGCAGGCATTCACAGGAATTGAGAAACGGGGTATCCCTGTATTTAAACCGCAAAATACGTTTGCAACCCCCGACCATAATGTGCCTACTATCAACCAGCACCTCGAGATACGGGATGAGTTATCGCGTCTGCAGGTCTCACGACTTGAAGAGAACAGTAAAAAGCATGGAATTACATTTTTCGGATTAAATCATCCGTATCAGGGAATTGTGCATGTTGTCGGTCCTGAACTGGGCATTACCCAGCCGGGAATGACAATTGTTTGCGGTGACAGTCATACCTCAACCCATGGTGCGTTTGGCGCTGTGGCTTTTGGTATTGGCACGAGTGAAGTGGAAATGGTTCTGGCTACGCAATGTATATTGCAGCCGAAACCCAAAAGTATGCGTATTACTGTAAATGGTAAATTACGTGCTGGTTCAGGAGCAAAAGATATTATTCTGTATATCATATCAAAGATTACGGCAAGCGGCGGCACAGGCCATTTTATTGAGTACGATGGCAGCGCTATCTCCTCGCTGACGATGGAAGGCCGTATGACTCTGTCGAATATGAGTATTGAGAGCGGCGCCCGTGGCGGATTTATAGCTCCCGATCAAACAACTTTTGATTATATCAGAGGACGTGAATATGTGCCAAAAGGAGCCGCATGGGAAAAGCAGATTGAGTTATGGAAACAATTGTACTCTGATAAAGATGCGGTGTTCCATACCAGTTATACATTTGATGCAGCGGACATTGAACCCATGATAACTTATGGCACTAACCCCGGAATGGGTATGGCTATTACAGGTACTATTCCTACAACGCAGGGAATGGAAGATAATGCGCGCGAAACGTATCTTAAATCACTCCGGTATATGGGATTTGAGCCGGGAGAGAAACTGCTGGGTAAAAAGATTGACTATGTTTTTATCGGCAGTTGTACCAATGGAAGGATTGAAGACCTCCGTGAATTTGCCGACTTTGTTAAGGGAAAGAAGAAAGCTAAGGATATTGTAGTGTGGATTGTTCCCGGATCAAAGCAGGTTGAAAAGCAGGCGCAAAAAGAGGGTTTGACGGATATACTGAAGGAGGCCGGTTTTGAGTTCCGCCAGCCCGGATGCTCGGCTTGTCTGGCTATGAATGATGATAAAGTTCCTGAAGGATTATATGCCGTGTCAACCTCGAACCGTAATTTTGAAGGTCGCCAGGGTCCCGGTTCACGCACACTGCTGGCAAGTCCGTTAGTAGCTGCCGCTGCTGCTGTTACCGGCCGTATTACCGATCCGAGAGAAATGATGTAAAAAAAACGTAAACAATAACCATTATGCCGATTGAAAAATTTATTACGCTGGAGTCATCCTGTTATCCGCTTCCTATTGAGAATATTGATACTGACCAGATCATCCCGGCACGTTTCCTCAAAGCCACTACGCGCGATGGTTTTGGCGATAATCTGTTTCGTGACTGGAGATATGATAAAAATAATCAGCCCGTGGCTTCGTTTGTGCTGAATGATAAACGGTATTCAGGCAAGATACTTGTGGCTGGTAAAAATTTTGGATCCGGATCAAGCCGTGAGCATGCAGCATGGGCTATTCACGGATTTGGATTCAGAGTGGTGGTGTCGAGTTTCTTTGCTGATATATTTAAAAATAATGCACTTAACAATGGCGTGTTACCTGTACAGGTAAGTGAAAAATTTCTTGCTTCAGTATTCACTGTTGTCGAAAATGATCCTGTGGCTAAACTGAGGGTTGATCTTGCAAATCAGGAAATAACAATCGTTTCAACCGGGGCAAAAGAAAAATTTGATATTAATCCGTATAAAAAAGAATGCCTGCTGAATGGATACGATGATATTGATTATCTGATCAGCATGAAGGATAAAATAGCACAGTATAAAAACCCATGGCTTGTTGAATAACAACAGGGAAGAGTATGGTACGTACAAAAATTGAAATTATGGACACCACCCTCAGGGATGGTGAACAAACATCGGGAGTGTCTTTTTCGGATAGTGAGAAGCTTGCAGTAGCGCGGCTTTTACTCGATGAGGTAAAAGTTGATCGCATTGAGGTTGCATCCGCCCGTGTGTCCGAGGGTGAATTCAGAGGCGTGAAGAAAATTGTTGACTGGGCAAAGAAAAATAATTTTTTGCCGAAAGTTGAAATTCTTGGTTTTATTGATGGAACAAGGTCTATTGACTGGATTAATGAGGCAGGAGCTAAAACAGTTAACCTGCTTACCAAGGGCTCGTTAAGGCATGTCAGGGAACAGTTGCGCAAAGAGCCGGCCGAACATCTGAATGATATTAAAAATGCTATCAAGTATGCCCGGAAATTGGGTATGCATGTTAATATTTATCTGGAGGACTGGTCGAATGGCATGAAAAACTCACCGGATTATGTTTTTTATCTGATGGATGCACTGATTGAATTTCCCATTGACCGGTTTATGTTTCCCGATACGCTGGGAGTACTGAATCCGGATGTTACCTTTGAGTACTGTTCAGCTATGATTAAACGCTATCCGGGCAGGCATTTTGATTTTCATCCGCATAATGATTATGATCTGGCTACAGCCAACGTATTTGCTGCTGTGCGTGCCGGATTCAATGGGGTGCACACAACGGTCAATGGTTTGGGCGAACGGGCCGGTAATGTTCCATTGTCGAGCGTGGTAGCTATCCTGAAAGATCAACTTAATTGCTCTCTTTCTGTGAAAGAGGATAAAATAACCTTAGTCAGCAAGATGGTCGAAACCTTTTCAGGATTGCGGATACCTAAAAATAAGCCCGTAATTGGGGAGAACGTATTTACGCAGACCTGTGGCGTACATGCCGATGGCGATAGCAAAGATCAGCTTTATCATAATGACCTTAAACCCGAGCGCTTCGGCCGTAAACGATCGTATGCGCTGGGTAAAACTTCCGGTAAGGCCAATGTCGAACAGAACCTCAAGGAATTGGGGATCACACTCGATAAAGAGTCAATGAAAAAGGTTACTCAACGCATTATCGAGCTGGGCGATAAAAAAACCTATGTCACACGCGAAGATCTTCCGTTTATTATCTCCGACGTGTTGGGAAGCAAAGCTCTTGATCAGAAAATAAAATTATTAAACTACACACTCAATTCTTCATCAGGCCTTCAGCCGGTTGCGGCCCTGTCAATAGAAATTAATAAGGAGAAATATGAAGAAAGTGCTTCAGGCGACGGCCAATATGATGCATTTATGAAGGCGCTCTGGAAAATCTACGATCGGTTAAAGAAAAAGCATCCTTTATTGATTGATTACAGCGTTTCTATTCCTCCCGGCGGTAAAACCGAAGCGCTCGTGCAAACGGTTATTACATGGGTGTATAAAGATCGTGAATTTCGTACGGCCGGACTTGACAGCGATCAGACCGTTGCTGCCATCAAGGCAACAATGAAAATGCTTAATGTGATTGAAAATATGTAATTAACTCAGCCCGCTGGATTATCGGGAAATTATGTATTTTTATCCGCCAAATAAGTATGAATGTATTAACTAAATAATAAATAATAAACAGAATGAAAAATTATAAAATTGCGGTATTGCCTGGTGATGGAACAGGCCCTGAAGTAGTTGCTGAAGGCGTTAAGGTATTAAATGCCGCTGCAAAACAGTTTGGCTTTACCCTCGAGATGAAAACCTATGACTGGGGTGGTGAGCGCTATCTGAAAACAGGTAATGTTTTACCCGATAATGCCGCTGATGAGATGCGCAAGTATGACGCTATTTTCTTAGGCGCTATAGGTCATCCGGACGTCAAGCCCGGAATCCTTGAAAAAGGAATACTTCTTAAGTTACGTTTCGACCTCGATCAGTATATTAATCTTCGTCCGGTGAAACTTTATCCCGGTGTTGATACTCCTCTAAAGGATAAAGGCCCGGAACATATTGATTATGTTGTTGTGCGTGAAAACAGCGGTGATGTTTATACCGGTATGGGTGGTAATATGATGAAAGGTACTCCTCATGAGGTTGCCATCCAGAATATGACCTACAGCCGTTTTCAGGTCGAACGTTGCCTGCGTTATGCGTTTGAATTTACCCGTAAACGCAATAAACGTAAAACGCTTGCGCTGTGCGGTAAAACAAATGTGCTTACCTATGTTTTTGATCTATGGGAACGTGCATTTCACGAAATCGGCGAGAAAGATTATCCGGATATCAAACGTGAATATTATCATGTTGATGCTACTTGTATGTGGATGGTAAAGAATCCCGAATGGTTTGATGTGATTGTTACCGGTAATATGTTTGGAGATATCATCACTGATCTTGGAGCAATTACACAGGGTGGAATGGGTATTGCTGCCGGTGGTAATATTAATCCGGGCGGTGTGAGTATGTTTGAGCCCATTGGCGGCTCAGCGCCCAAATATACCGGACAGAATATCATTAATCCGTTGGCTGCTATCGGTTCGGCAGTGATGATGCTCGACCATTTGGGCGAAACAAAAGCCGCTCAGACAATAGAGAAATCTATCATGTATATCACCGCCAATAAACTGAAAAGCTTAAGCGCCGGCAAAATGGGTTACTCAACCTCGGAGGTTGGCGATCTGGTTGTAGATAATATGAAATGAATTAGTGAGCCGGTATTATTGCCGGCTTTTTTTTCGGGAAAGTTTTCTGATATCCTGTTTTTACTTTCCAGCGGGAATACTCATCTTGCTAATGGAATATGATTTGCCATCAGTAGCTGATGTTTTTTTACTACTTTAGCTGATATTTTAATGTATGGCTAATTTCAGAACTTCTGTTAAATTAACTATCTCCGGCGATAAAATTAATTATTCCCATCCGGTACTTTTTATTGGATCGTGCTTTAGTAATTCAATCGGTAACTGGTTAATCGAAAATAGATTTAATTGTCTTGTTAATCCTTTCGGTACAATCTATAATCCGGTGTCTATTGCAAAATCTCTGGAGCAAATTATTGATAATAAAATATACGGTGAATCAGACCTTTTCCATTATAAGGGTTTATGGTTTAGTTTGTCGCACTATACGCTTTTTTCGGATACCAACAAGGATAAATGTCTTGCTTTAATCAATCAGGAGATACAAAGTGCTCATCAGTTCATTAAACAATGTAACTGGATGATTATTACTCCGGGAACAGCGTTTGTTTATCTTTTTTCTCAAACAGGGGAGATTGTTGCTAATTGCCATAAACTTCCTGCGGCCTTTTTTTCCTCCCGTATGCTGAGTGTTCACGAAATTGTAACCGGCCAGATTAATCTGATTAACCGGTTGCGGGTAATAAATCCTAATCTTAAAATTATTTATACATTAAGTCCTGTTCGTCACATTAGTCGGGGACATGAAATGAATTGTGTCAGTAAATCAATTCTACGGCTTGCTATTTACGAAATTCAAAATCAGGTTAATGATTGTTACTATTTTCCGGCGTATGAGATTGTGATGGATGAGTTGCGCGATTATCGTTTTTATGCAACAGATATGATTCATATCAGCGATACGGCAATAGCATATATCCGTGAACGGTTTGGAGAGATGTTTCTTGATCAAACGGCATTATCTTTTATTTTTGATCTTAAACCATTGATTGCGGCGCGCAATCACCAGCTATTACGCAGCAACCGGCGTGAATTGGAATTATTTATCCTGTACTATAAACGATTAATCGCTAAACTGAGCGATAAGTATCCGTTTATTGATTTTAACAGTGATATTAAATATGTTTCAGTGTTGGAATCAACCCAATAATAATCGTATAAGATCGTGCATCAATGAGATATGTAATAGTTTTTTCTTGCTTGTTTTTGTTTCTGGTTGCCGGCCATACTATGGATAACGGAAAAATTCAGGGACGTGTATTTGATGTTAAAAATAATGAACCGGTAAGCTTTGCAACGGTTATTATACAGGGTACAGCCATTGGTTCGTATACCGACCTTAACGGCAATTTTTTATTTGCCGGCTTACGCCCGGGTTTTGTGCAGCTTAAAGTAACGGCCATTGGTTACGAGCAGTTTATTAGTGAAGAGCTGATGGTGACCAATGCAAAAACTTTTTTTATTGAAATTGGTTTAACTGAACAGCCCCTGGCGGTTGATGAAGTAAAGGTTACAGCCAATCCTTTGCGAAGGCAGGATGAAAGCCCCGTTTCGCTCCGGCGAATTGATATTGCAGAGATTGAAAAAAATCCGGGATCGAACAGGGATATCTCTAAAGTTATTCAGTCGTTTCCCGGCGTGGGACAAACTGTTTCGTTTCGCAACGACCTGATTGTGCGGGGTGGCGGGCCCAATGAGAATGCTTTCTTTCTCGATGATGTACAAATCCCGTCTATAAATCATTTCTCAACCCAGGGAGCGTCCGGCGGCCCGGTGGGGATACTTAATGTAGATTTTATTCGTGAAGTGAATTATTATAGCGCTGCTTTTCCTGCAAGCCGCGGCGATGCGTTGAGTTCGGTGTTTGAGTTTAAGCAGCGCGACGGTAATCCGGAAAAAATAAAATGCCGGTTTACCATTGGCGCTTCCGACCTGGCAATCTCGTTCGACGGACCAGCAGGTGAAAAAACAACCTATGTTTTTTCGGCCAGGCGTTCATATCTTCAATTCCTTTTTAGTGCTATAGGGCTCCCTTTTCTTCCTGTGTATAATGATTTTCAGTTTAAAACACGAACAAAGATTGATGATAAGAATGAGATTATTTTTGTCGGTTTAGGCGCTTATGATCTGAATAAGCTTAATCTTGACGCTAATGAAACAGAAGACCAACGCTATATTTTAAACTATTTGCCCGAAAACACACAATGGAGCTATACCTTTGGCGGTGTTTACAAACATTACCGTGAAAATGGATATGAAACATGGGTGCTCAGTAGAAATTACCTCAATAATCAGAATATTAAATATAAAGATAATGTAACAGCCGATTCGCTCAAAACACTCGATTACCGGAGCGATGAGGCAGATCATCGTTTCCGGTACGAACGTACGATGCGTACCAGTGGCGAAATGAAAATCAGTTATGGTTGTCTTGCCGAGCAATCGTTGTATACTAATCAGACCTACCGGAAGGATTATATTAATAATGCATTATTTGAACAGTTATACAATACCGATCTGACCATTTATAAATGGGGTCTGTTTGGTCAGATTACACAGGGCTTTTTCAGCAAGCGGCTGACATTGTCATTGGGAGTTCGCAGCCAGGCATCCGATTACTCGTTGCAAACAAACAATTTGCTTCGCCAGGTATCGCCCCGGTTCTCGGCATCGTGGCAGTTGAATAAAAAATGGTCAACCAATTTTAATGTGGGCCGGTATCATCAGCTTCCTCCCCTTACTGCTCTTGGTTTTAAAAATAATTCAGCATTCTTTATTAATAAAATTAATGGTTTAAAATATATTGCATCCGACCAGTTTGTGTATGGATTTGAGATGCAGCCAAACGAACAGTCAAAAGCCACGGCCGAAGTGTTTTATAAATGGTATTATGATTATCCTTTCTCGGTTAGTGATGGTGTATCAATAGCAAGTAAGGGTGGCGATTTCGGGAGCTTTGGCGACGAAGAGGTTCTTGCACTGGCGCAGGGACGTGCTTATGGCGCTGAGTTTTTATATCGTTTCCGCGCAGCAGGCAAACTGAATGTAATTACGTCGTACACCCTTGTACGCAGTGAGTTCCGTAATTATGACAGCCGGTATCAGCCATTGGCCTCGTTCACTTCAACATCATGGGATAATATCCATTTATTCAATATTACTGCAACACGAACCTTCCGGCGTAACTGGGATGTTGGCGCCAAATGGCGTTTTGTAGGTGGTGCACCCTATACTCCTAATGATGAATATACCTCAAGTTTTGTGCCGGTATGGAACTCACGGGGCAGGGCTGTACTCGATTATAGCCGTTTTAATGATCTGCGGCTTTCACCTTTTCAGCAGCTTGATGTGAGAGTTGATAAATCGTATTTCTTCAACCGCTGGACATTGATTTGTTATCTCGATATCCAGAACTTGTATAACTTTAAATCTGAAGAGCCATCCCGGTTGTCCATTGAGGATGAAAATGGCGAGGTAACTATTCTTAATCCTTCTGATCCATTCCTTCAGCAACGCTATAAACTACGCACCGTCACCGGCGATGGACAGGGTACAGTGCTTTCATCCATTGGTGTAATCTTTGAATTTTAACCAGATGAACAATCACGGAAATCAGGCCAGTGTGTATAACAGGACAATCATTATTCTCCTTGTCAATATCGTCTTTTTTCAGGCCGGATTGATGGTGTCTATCATTGGCGCATTGATTCCGGAAATTATCAAAACATTTAACCTTAGCTATACTGCTGCTTCGGTGCTGCCGCTTTCTTATTATGTGTCTTTTGGTGTTCTGGCTATCCCCGCAGGATTAATGATTGAGCGGTATTCTTACAAGAGGGTGCTGGCAACTGCTTATATGGTGGGCCTTGCTGGAATATTTATTTTCGCTTTTTTTCAACATTATTATACGTGTGTCATCTCGTTATTTATTATCGGTTCCTGCCTGACGGTTGCTCAGGTTACGGTTTTCCCGCTGCTCAGAGAGGCATGCGGCTCCCAAAAGTTGGCTTTTCATTCAACCTTTAATCAGTTTTTATATGGTATCGGCGCTTTTGCCAGTCCTTACCTGTATGCCGCAATTGTTGTTCTTTCGGCCCGGGAGAACGGACTCTGGAATAAAATAATCGGATGGATCAGAACCGGAGCTGCCGGCTGGTCTTCGGTTTATTGGGTGTTTTTTTTATTGTTTACGGTTACTTTAATCGTGATCCTGTTCATCCGCTTTCCTTCTGTTGTCCTTAAAGAAGATGAGAAAACCGGAAATCTGAAAACATTCAGGGAATTGATTGCAAATAAATATGTGGTTTCATTTTTCTTTGTTCTTTTTGCATACGTTGCATGCGAACAGGGTGTCTCGAACTGGCTCACTCAGTTTTTGTTTATTTACCATGAGGTTAATCCCGCCACTACAGGCGCATTTGTTCTATCCTGGTACTGGTTTTTATTAGCTGCCGGTTGCGTTGGCGGAATGCTTTTGCTGCGTTTTTTCAGCAGTAAAACTGTTCTGCTGATTTTTACCCTGATGGCTTTCGTCTCATTGTTAATCACTGTTTTTGGTAACCGTAGTTTGGCCATCGCCGGTTTTCCATTGATTGGTTTATCCCATTCGGTAATGTGGCCATTAATGACGGCTATGGCTATGAACTCCGTATCGAAAAATCATGGATCGTTATCAGGTTTAATCTTTGGTGCAAGTTTAGGCGGCGCTTTTGGCGCTTTCATGGTTGGCCGTATTGGTGATGTGTTTGGGCTTCATGCCGGATTAATGTCTTTATTTATTTGTTATGCAGCTATACTATCTGTTTATTTTCGGAGTAGAACAGAAAAATAATATATTTACCTGAAATTATTAACTAAAAAATCAAAATTATGCCGGGACCAGGATCATATTGGATAGGAAAAGAAGAGATGGAGCAAATTATGGATGTAATGAAAACGGGCTACCTGTCACGTTACGGTGATCTGTCCGATCCATCATTTACAAAAAAAGTTTATACTCTCGAAAAAGAGTATGCCGCATATTGCGGAGTTCCCTACGCCCTTGCAACCAGTTCAGGTACCGGTTCAATTCTTATTTCACTGATTGCAATGGGACTAAAACCGGGCGACGAAGTAATTGTCCCTGCCTATACATTTGTTGCTACTTATACGTCCTGCATTTTTGCCGGTTGTATACCTGTGCTGGCCGAGATTGATGAATCGCTCACGCTTAATCCGGCTGATATTGAACACCGCATTACTCCGCGGACTAAAGCCATCATACCGGTACACATGTTGGGGAATCCTTGCAATATGGATGCGATTATGCCGATTGCAAAAAAACATAATCTGCTTGTATTGGAAGATGCCTGTCAGGCAGGAGGAGCGGTTTATAAAGGAAAGAAGCTGGGAACATTCGGCCAGATGGGTGCATTCTCACTGAATGTGTATAAAACCATTACGGCTGGTGATGGCGGATTGATAATTACTTCCGACGAGGAGCTATATCAGCGTGCATTTGGCTTGCATGACCAGGGGCATAAGCCATTACGTGCGGGGCTTGAAGTGGGTAAACGCAGCATTCTGGGGTTGAACTTCCGTGTTAATGAACTTACCGGCGCTGTGGCTTTGGCTCAGTTACGAAAGATTGATCGGATTACATCTACGCTCCGGGAGAAAAAAGTAAAACTGAAAAAGGCCATTGCCGGATGCGGGCCTTTTCATTTTCGTATGATTAACGATGAAACGGGAGAATGCGGCACTCTGTGTTCTGTTATTTTTGACCGTAAGGAGAAGGCACAGATTGTTGCTTCTAAACTGGGAACAAAAACGGTAGATCAGAGCGGATGGCATGTTTACGCCAATATGGAGCATGTGCTGAATTACCTTAAAGAGCGGGGATTACCGCATTCTCCGGGCGCATATCCTGTAACTGATGATATCCTTTCACGTACTATTAATATCAGCGTAGGAGTGGTTGATGCAGGACTCGGATCGGCCTGGGGCATCAACATTGATTCAAATGATGAAGAGATAAATGCAAAGGCAGAAGAATTCAGAAATGCTTGTAAATAAATATAAATAATGGGAAAAAAGAAACTTCGTATCGGACTAATTGGGAGTAAGTTTATGGGTATAGCCCATTCCATGGCTTTTCGTTCAGCCGCGCAATGGATGGATTTACCGGTTGATATTGAACTGGGTTGTGTGTCGGCCGCAAACAGTGATGGCTCTCTTGCTGCTTTTGCATCAAAGTATGGATGGGAAAGTGTTGAAACTGATTGGCGCAAACTGGTGGCGCGTAAAGATATTCATCTGGTTAGCATAGCCACACCGGGACACCTTCATAAGGAGATGGCTGTTGAGGCAGCAAAACAGGGCAAGCATATTTTGTGTGAGAAACCATTGGCCAATACTCTTGCCGAAGCAAATGAAATGCTTGATGCAGTTAATAAGGCGGGTGTGCGGCATTGCTGCGGTTTCTCATATCGCTTTACACCATCCATGGCGCTGGCGCGGCAGTTGGTGACGGATGGCCGGATCGGCCGCATTTTTCATGTACATGCGCGGTATGCACAGGATTGGATTGTTGATCCGGAGTTCCCTATGGTGTGGCGTTTCCGGAAGGAGTTGGCCGGGTCGGGACCCCTGGGAGACCTTAGCGCTCACTCTGTTGATGCTGCCCGCTTTATCACCGGATTGTCATTTGATGAAGTCGCCGGAAACATGAGGCAAATGATAGATGAACGAAAAAACGCCCGGGGAATAAAAGAAAAAGTTACGGTTGAAGATACTGCTCAGTTTTTAGTCAATTTTAAAGGCGGCGCCGCCGGATGTTTTGAATCTACCCGTTTTGCTACCGGACGTAAGAATCATAATGCTATTGAAGTGAATGGTGAAAAGGGTTCTCTGTACTGGAATTTTGAAGATCAGAATTATCTGCTTTTTTATGATAACAGCCATAAACCATCCGAAGCCGGATTCCGGAAAATTAATGTTACCCACGATTCACATCCTTATCACGGCGGATGGTGGCCGCAGGGTCATGGACTGGGATATGCTGATACATTTGTTATTGAGGCCGGTTTATTTATCCGGGCGATTATCGAGAATAAACCCTTTAGTCCTGATTTTACTGATGGCGTTGAGTGTCAGCGTGTGCTCGATGCAGTTGAAAAATCAGCAATGAGCCGTCAATGGGTAAAAATATGATAGTGAAATAATGCTTAAAAAAATCATTTATCCGTTTTTGAAAAAAAATGTTGTTATGATAAAAAAAATAATCATCATAGTCGGTTTGGGAGTTCTGGCCCTGGTACTGATTTTCTGTTCTGCTGGCCGCCGGCAACAAACAGCTATTCCTGAGAAACAGGTAATTGTTACAAATATTTCTGGCAGTGGTTCATCGCTGGAGATTGAGTTTATCAAAGGCAAAAAGCATAATCATCCGGTTATGGCGGTATGGATAGAAGATACAAGCGGGCAATATATTCAAACATTGTATGTTGCCATGTCCATTGCAAAAGGTGTGTTTGGACATGGTGATACCAGCAAGGGAATGTGGCAGCCAGGTCGGATCCGCCGCCCCGCATCCCTGCCGTATTGGGCGCATAAACGAAATATTCAGGCGCAGGATGGTTTATTTATTCCCGATGAAACTACTCCGGTTGCCGATGCATATACTGCGGCTACTCCTGCAGGAAATTTCCTGCTTTCAACCCGAGCTGATGCACCGGTTATGCGGTTTAATATTTTTTTCGAAATCAATCAGCCGTGGGATTGGAATTCCTTTTGGCATAATAATAAATATCCCGGGGATAATGATTATAAAACGTCCTGTCAGCCGGCACTGGTTTATTCTGCTGCTATTGATCTTAATTCACCAGCTAAAGAATACCCGCTTAAATTAATAGGACATAGTCATTATTCCGGTAAGGATGGTAGTTTAAATCGTGATTTGTCAACAATTACGACAGCACTTGAAATATGCTCTTCTATACGCGTGTTAATAAAATAAATCGCAAGTTCCGTATTTTCTAATGCAGAAATTGAATTAATATATTGAATATCAATATGTTAATATAGTGTTTGATAAAGATTCATGATTTCTTAACTTAAATCCATTTGCAAAAAATGCGGAAAAGATAGGTGTGTATTAAGATTTTACTATCTTTGTGTCAGTAAAACGGGATGTTTGAATAGAAGAAGGGGGCAAAAGTCCCCTTTTTTCGTTCACAAGTTTATGTTGACAAAAGAAAAAATAATTGAAGCAGTAATTGCTGCTATTGGCGAACAGGAGATATTTCTGGTGGATATATTGTTATTGCCGGATAATCACATTACGGTTTTTTTAGACAGTATGGACGGATTAACCATAGAACAATGCAGTTATATTTCGCGTACTATGCAACCTATGCTCGATAAACACTCGGATGAATATTTGCTTGATGTTTCATCTCCCGGACTGGATATGCCTCTTCGGCATCCTGCGCAGTATTTGAAAAATAAAGGACGCATGATTTCTGTTTTACTGCATAGCGGAACGCGTATTGACGGGAAATTATCCGAACTGAATGATGGCAGTATTATTGTGAATACCGAAGTGAAAAAAAAAAACGGGAAAAAGAAATATGTTGAGCAGGTTCAGCATACCATCAGCATATCTGATATAAAAACAACGAAACTGATTTTATAAGATAAAACGATAATTAAAAATGAACAAATTGATAATGCCATGGAAAATGTGAATTTGATTGACACTTTTGCTGAGTTTAAAGAACTCAAAAACATTGATCGTGCAACCATGATGAGCGTGATTGAAGAATCGTTTCGTACCCTGCTGAAAAAAAAGTATGGCGAAGATTCGAACTTTGATATCATTATTAATATTGATAAGGGTGACTTTGAAATCTGGCGTAACAGGGTGATTGTTGAAGATGATCAACTCACCGATCCCAATACGCAGATTAGTATAACCGAGGCACGGAAGATTGACAAGGACTACGAAGTTGGCGAGGAAGTAACGGACGAAGTTAAGCTAAAAGAGTTTGGTCGCCGTATTATTTTATCTCTCCGTCAGAAACTGACTTCACATATCATGGATCTGGAAAAAAGCCATGTGTTTAATAAATACAAAGATAAGATTGGCGAAATTGTTGTAGGTGATGTTTATCAGATCTGGAAACGTGAAATACTTATTCTTGACGACGAAGGGAATGAGTTATTACTTCCCAAGCAAGAACAGATACCAACTGATTTTTACCGCAAGGGCGATACCATCCGTGCTGTAGTACTTAGTGTTGAAATGAAAAATAATGTGCCCTCTATCATTCTGTCGCGTACGTCGCCTAAATTTCTTGAACGCTTGTTTGAGAGTGAAGTACCTGAAATATTCGATGGACTTATCACTATTAAAAAGATTGTGCGCATACCCGGCGAACGGGCTAAGGTAGCGGTTGAATCGTATGACGATCGGATTGATCCTGTGGGTGCATGTGTTGGGATGAAAGGATCGCGTATCCATGGTATCGTGCGGGAACTGCGGAACGAAAATATTGATGTTATCAATTTTACCAATAATACAAATTTGTTGATTTCCCGCGCCCTCAGTCCTGCAAAGATTACATCCATTAAAATTGATGAATCGCGGAAACATGCCAGTATCTTTCTTAATCCCGATCAGGTATCGCTGGCGATCGGGAAAGGTGGATTGAATATTAAACTGGCAGGGGAGCTTACCGGATATACTATTGATGTTTATCGCGAATCAGACGAGGCCGACGAAGAAGATGTTAATCTGGATGAATTCTCTGATGAGATTGATCAGTGGATAATTGATGAGCTGAAGAATATCGGTTGCGATACAGCCAAGAGTGTTCTCGAGTTGTCTGTGGATGATCTGGTGCGGCGTACCGACCTGGAAGAAGAAACCATCCGCGAGGTAATAAGGATTTTAAAGTCAGAATTTAGTAATTGATTTTTTTGGCTGGAAACGTAATTTAAAAAATTTGCATGACTGATAAAAAGACAACACGGCTTGCTAAATTCGCACGTGAATACAACGTGGGGATAACTACTATTGTTGATTTTCTGCATAAGAAAGGTATAGAAATAGAGTCAGACCCCAATGCAAAAATAAGCGCTGAGGCCTATGAGTTACTTATGGCCGAATATAGCGCCGACTATACTATCAAAAAAGAATCGGCTCGTTTGCACGAGAAACAGAAAAAAGAGATTAAGGCAAATACCGGCCATTTGGAAGAGAAAGAGGAAACGGTTGATGAGGTGGTTATCAAAGATGGCACCGTGAGTAAAACCGTTGAAAGTTCATTTGTTCCGGCTGAGAAAAAATCAAAAATCGCCAAACCTGCAAAAAAGGAGCTAACGCCAGCCAAAGAGGAACCAACGGAGATCGAAAAAAAAGCAGAGGTTAAAGTTAAAGTTGTCGGTTCGGTTGATCTTGCATCGCTAAACCAGAAAACAAGGCCGGAAAAGAAATCCACGGAAAAGCCCAAACTCACAACAAAAATTCCTCCTGTTAAACCGATTGAACCTGATCCGGAGGTTATTCCGGAAGTTGAGCAACCTATTGTTGAAGATAATTATCTGGAGTTGAAAGTTGAACGATTATTGCCGCCCAAGATTCTTGATAAGATAACGCTTGTTGATGATGATCACAGAAAGAAACCTTCACTTGAGCCAGACGAAAGCAGAAAAGGTAAACGAAAACGAATCGTAAAGGGCAAAACCCGCGTTGATGTTTCCCGTAAGGCATGGGATGAAAATGTCTCCGGTATGTTTGACGGAAAAGGATTATTTTCTAAAAAGAAGAAAGGGCTGAAGCCGGGTCATGCAGAGATCAGCAAAGAGGCAGTAGACAAGCAAATGCGTGATACCCTGTCAAAGCTGGGAGCCAAAGGCAAAACCAAGGCATCGAAATACCGGAAAGAAAAACGTGAAGCCGTAAACCTGCGGCAACAGGAAGAAATAGAACGTCAGGAAATTGAAGGAAAGATATTGAAGTTAACCGAGTTTATTTCGGTGAACGAACTGGCCAGTTTGATGGATGTACAAGTGACCGATATTATTTCGACCTGCATGGATATGGGATTGTTCGTATCTATTAATCAGCGTTTGGATGCCGAGACAATTAAAATTGTTGCTGATGAATTTGGTTTTGGGGTCGAATTTACTACTGTAGAGGTACAGGAGGCCATTAAACAGGAAGAAGATACACCTGACCAATTGAAGCCACGCCCCCCGGTGGTTACTGTAATGGGGCATGTGGATCATGGAAAAACCAAACTGCTTGATTATATCCGCAATACAAATGTGGTTGCCGGAGAAGCCGGAGGGATTACGCAACATATTGGCGCATATAGCGTGCAACTGGCAAATGGCAAGCATATCACTTTTCTTGATACTCCCGGCCACGAGGCCTTTACGGCTATGCGGGCACGTGGTGCGCGTATTACAGATTTGGTTATTATTGTTGTGGCGGCTGATGATGGTGTTAAACCCCAAACGGTTGAAGCAATTAATCATGCCAGCGCAGCCGGTGTGCCTATCGTGTTTGCAATTAATAAAGTTGATAAGCCCGATGCTAATCCGGAAAAGGTTAAGGAAGAACTGGCAAAAATGAATTTTCTTGTTGAAGCTTGGGGCGGCAAGTATCAGTCGCAGGATATTTCTGCAAAAAGTGGATTGAATGTTGATTTGTTATTGGAAAAAGTATTGCTCGAAGCTGAATTACTCGATCTTAAAGCGAACCCCGATAAGCCGGCAATCGGAACCGTCGTGGAGTCGTCGCTTGATAAGGGCAGGGGATATGTTGCAACAGTGCTTGTACAGGCCGGAACGCTTAAAGTAGGAGATATCCTGCTTGCCGGATCTCATACAGGCAGGGTTAAAGCTATGTATAATGAACGTAATCAACGGGTTGATGTTGTCGGGCCGGCAACCCCGGTGCTGATTCTTGGTCTTGACGGAGCCCCACAGGCCGGTGATTCGCTTAATGTGCTTGGCAGTGAAAAAGATGCCCGTGAAATTGCCAATAAACGTATGCAACTGCAACGTGAACAAGGATTGAGAGCACGCAAACATATTACACTCGATGAAATCGGGCGCCGGATCGCTATCGGTAATTTTAAGGAATTGAATGTTATTGTGAAGGGTGATGTGGACGGTTCGGTTGAAGCATTGGGCGACTCGCTGATTAAATTGTCAACTAAAGAGATCGTGGTAAATATCATTCATAAAGCTGTTGGACAAATCAGTGAATCGGATATTTTGCTCGCCGCTGCTTCAAATGCAATTGTGATAGGATTTCAGGTGCGTCCTTCACTCGCCGCTAAAAAGCTTGCCGAGCGCGAAGAAATTGATATCCGTCTCTATTCAATTATTTATGATGCAATCAATGAGCTTAAGTCCGCTATGGAAGGTATGCTCTCTCCCGAAATCCGTGAGGAAATTAATGCCAATATCGAAGTCCGTGAGGTGTTTAAAATTACAAAAGTCGGCACGGTGGCCGGATGTGTGGTGCGTGAAGGAAAAATTACCCGGGATTCAAAAGTGCGCCTGATCCGTGATGGTATTGTTATTTTTACCGGAAAACTCGGATCTCTCAAGCGTTTCAAGGATGATGTTCGCGAAGTAACCAGCGGATTGGAATGCGGTTTGAATATTGATAATTTTAATGATATTAAACCAGGCGACATCATTGAGGGCTTTAAGGAAATAGAGATTAAAAAGACGTTATAATTCAGTTGAGCGGTTGTTTATCCTGCAGGAGTTTTTCCTGTCAAACCATAGTAGTAACAATAAACTAAACAGATGAAAAGAATACACCTTTTCATACTGAAGTCGTATCTGGGACCTTTTATCATGACTTTCTTTATCACAACATTTGTGCTGCTGATGCAGTTCCTGTGGCGTTATATCGAGGATCTGGTGGGCAAAGGGCTAGATATGTTTGTTATTGGTAAACTGCTTTTTTATATCTCGGCAAGTTTAATCCCTATGGCTTTGCCATTGGCTATCCTGTTAGCTTCACTCATGACGTTTGGCAATCTGGGTGAAAACTATGAACTGACCGCCATTAAGTCGGCCGGTATTTCGCTGCAGCGGGCAATGACTCCCTTGATATGGCTGAATATTTTAGTGAGTATTGGCGCGTTTTATTTCTCAAACAATGCAATACCTTACGCTAACCTCAAGATGCGGTCGCTGTTGTATGACATTCAACGGCAGAAACCAGCTTTCCAGATTAAAGAGGGAATTTTTTATAATGGCATCGACGGTTATTCCATCCGGATTAAAAAAAAAGATAAAGAAACCGGCAAACTTTATGGGCTTATGATTTATGACCATACGGATAATAATGGTAATACAAAGGTTACCGTAGCCGACTCAGGAACAATGAAGATGACTACCGATGAAACATGTCTTGTTATTACACTCCTTAATGGATACAACTATTTGGAAATGAAAGAAGATCCTAAGCGGCTTGAAGACCGTTCGTTTCCTTTCAGACATGACCGGTTTCAAAAGCAGGAACTGATTCTTGACTTGTCTGGGTTTGGCCTGCACCGTACCGATGAAAATCTTTTCCGGAGCAGTTATAAGATGATGAATATTAAACAACTTGAATTATATGAGGACTCACTCCATATTGAGATGAACGAATTAAAAAACTCCGCCTTCAGCCGCATCCGTAATCTTGATGTAGCCAAAACAAATATGATAAGTCAGTATTCAGCGGTTGATTCCGGAAAATTAACCGCCGGCGTAGCGTTGTACAATGACATTTTTTTTAAGAGCTTACCATCCAACGATCGCATTATGGTTGTTACGCAGGCCATATACCAGGCCCGGCGCCTCAAAGAAGCTTATGCTGTTATGACTATCGAATATGACAGGAATTATAAAAATATGGCACGTTACCAGATCGAATGGCATAGAAAGTTTACGCTTTCTTTTGCCTGCTTTATTTTTTTCTTTATTGGCGCGCCTATGGGTGCTATTATCCGTAAAGGTGGTTTCGGAATGCCGATAGTGATCTCGGTTCTGTTTTTTATCCTCTATTATATTATTACGCTTACCGGCGAAAAGTTTGTTAAAGAATTGTATGTTCAGCCATGGGAAGGGATGTGGATTCCATCCCTTATTTTATTGCCGGCCGGAGTATTTCTTACTTATAAAGCCACACGCGACTCAACCATGTTCAATATGGAGGCATATATGATTTTCGTCCGTAACTTTCAGCGTATCTTTTTTAAACCTAAAAGCTGAACGATGAGAATTCTTCTGCTGACACATCGCTATCCTTACCCTGTAAACGATGGTGGAAGCGCGGCGGTGGTATCAATGGCTGAATCATTGGTTGAGCAAGGCGCGCAGGTTACTATGCTCGCTATGAGTACAGCCAAGCATCCTGCCGGTTCCTTGGAGAACAAACATCAGCAGTTCCCTTTGTTAAATATTATTTGTGTTGATGTCCCGGCGCGTATAACTATTGCCGGTGCAATCAGAAATTTATTGTTTTCCTCTCTTCCTTATCATGTTGTTCGTTATGCATCAGCCGGATACCGGAAAGCAATCATTCGGTGTTTATCGGAACAAATTGATATCGTCCAGATCGAGTCATTATATCTGCTTGGCTATGTACCTTTGATCAGGCGCTTTTCCAAAGCAAAAATCGTTTTCAGACCGCATAATTTTGAATCAGAAATCTGGATGAGATTGCTCGCAAATGAACAGAATACCTTTAAACGTGCGGCTCTCGATCTGCTGGTTAAGCGGCTTTGGCGATACGAGAAAAGAATAATGAATACGTACGACCTGCTTGTACCAATCAGTTCACATGATTTGCGTTCGATGACAGAGGCAGGAAATATCCGTCCGGCTGTTGTTATTCCGTATGGAATTACCTGCCATCGTTCCCCTTCTGATTATATAAAAAATAATCTTTGTTTTATTGGTGCCTTGGATTGGTATCCAAATCAGGAGGGTTTATTATGGTTTATTGAAAAGGTTTGGCCGTGGGTGCTCGATAAATTTCCTGATCTTTTATTGCATGTTGCCGGACGCAACTGTCCTCTATGGCTTATACAGAAATTGCAGGGAAAGGGTATCGTTTTTTATGGCCAGGTTGATGATGGGAATGAATTCATTAATAATTTCGGAATTATGATTGTCCCTTTATTGTCGGGTAGCGGTATACGTATACGGATATTGGACGGGCTGGCTGCCGGAAAAATTATTGTTACTACACCCGTTGGCGCCGAGGGATTACCTGTTGTGCATGGCAAACACCTGCTTATTGCCGCTGATTCGGATTCATTTGTTACCGGATTATGCAACGTATTGCAAAATCCCCAGGACTGCAAGTCATTATCCCTCAATGGCCGGAAATTAGTAATGGAACAATTCGAACGAAAATCTCTTGCTGCCAAGCTTCTGAATTTTTATCAAACACATTTATCTGACTGATTTATTAAGTGGAACTATTTGATATTACCGGCGCCAGGTTTATTGCAATAACAGTCCTTCTGTGCAGTTTTGCTTTATTGGTGTATTCATATTTTCTGTATCCTGTTATTTTATCTCTAATTGATTTACTGATCTGTAACCGGAAAGACCGTGCTGCCGGTGCCGAAAGTTGGCTACCTGTCAGTATTCTGATGGCTGTGCATAACGAAGAGGATGTATTGACCAGAAAACTTGAAAGTATTTTGAAAACCGCGTTTGATACAGAGAAAATTGAACTGTTGATTGGATCCGATTGTTCAACCGACAGAACAAATGAAATTCTTGAACTATATAAAAACAGAATGCCTGCCGGTTACCGTTATTTTTTGTTTTCTGAACGAACAGGGAAAAGCGCTGTTATTAATTATTTGGCAACACAGGCGCGGCATCCGGTATTGATAATAACTGATGCTAATGTAATTTTTGATGCCGATACAATATCTGGATTACTGTCTTATTTTTCGGATAAAAGCATCGGATTGGTTGATACACGCATAATCAACACGGGAATCAGGTATGAAGGTATTTCTATTCAGGAAAGCGCTTATATCAGTTTTGAGGTACGAATAAAAAATATCGAAGGCCGGCTTTGGGGAACGATGACAGGCCCTTTAGGCGGCTGTTATGCTTTGCGTAAAGAGCTTTTCGTTCCGGTGCCGCGTAACTTTCTGGTTGATGATTTTTTCATTTGTTTGCATGTAATCAAACGTGGATATAAAGCTGTAAGTAATCTTAATGCTGTGGTTTATGAAGATGTTTCAAATAATATCAGAGATGAGTTTAATCGTAAGGTGCGCATAGCCACCGGCAATTTTCAAAACCTGGGATTGATCTTTGCATTGCTGTTCTCAGATTTCAGATTGTTGTTGCCGGCCGGCTTTACTTTTCTGTCTCATAAGGTGATCCGGTGGTTTGGTCCCTGGCTGATCCTCTCTTCCTGGATTTCTGCTTTTTTTCTTCTCGATAGTAAATTTTTCCTTTTTGTTTTTGTTCTTCTTTCCTTTTCGTTTTTTATACCTTTGCTGGACTGGTTGTTGCAGAAAGCAGGCATACATTTTGTATTATTGCGGTTTATTACCCATTTCTATGCTATGAATGCAGCAACAATGACCGGATTTATAAATTATTTAATAGGAGTAAAAACCAATGTCTGGAAACCAACAAAACGAAACCAGTAAATGCTGTTTAAGTTCAATTGACGAAGCGATAGATGATATCCGTAATGGTAAAATTATTATTGTTGTGGATGATGAGGATCGGGAAAATGAAGGCGATTTTATTGCTGCAGCAGAAAAAACTACCCGGCAAATTATAAATTTTATGGCTACGCATGGCCGTGGACTGATTTGTGCAGCCATACCGGAAGAACGTTGTAATGCATTGGAACTGCCATTGATGGTTGATAATAATACAGCGCCACATCAAACGCCATTCACTGTTTCTGTTGATCTGATCGGTCATGGTTGCACTACCGGAATATCTGCCGAGGACAGGGCAAAAACGATACGCGCCCTGGTTGATCCGGCAATACGCCCGGATGAATTAGGACGGCCTGGACATATTTTTCCGCTTCAGGCAAAAGATAAGGGCGTGCTGCGCAGGGCAGGACATACCGAAGCGGCTGTTGACCTGTCGCGACTCGCTGGATTAAAGCCCGGTGGCACGCTGGTCGAAATAATGTGCGAAGATGGTACCATGGCCAGATTGCCCGATTTGCTTAAAATCGCGCAACGGTTTTCTCTTAAAATTATCTCTATTAAGGATCTTATTGCTTACCGGCTGCAGCGCGAATCGCTTATTATCAGAGGAGATGAAGTTGCTCTGCCAACGGAATGGGGTGTATTTCGCCTGATTCCCTTTAAACAAAAAGTGGATGGGCTTGAGCATATTGTGCTGTTTAAAGGTGAATGGAGTAAGGATGAGCCCGTGCTTGTCAGGGTACACTCATCGTGTGTTACAGGTGATATTTTTGGTTCGTACCGGTGCGACTGCGGGCCTCAGTTACATAAAGCCATGCAGATGATTAATGACGCCGGTAAAGGCGTGATTCTTTATATGAACCAGGAAGGAAGAGGCATTGGACTGTTTAATAAGATACGGGCATATAAATTGCAGGAACAGGGTCGCGATACGGTGCAGGCAAATATTGATCTCGGTTTTAGGCCTGACGAGCGCGATTATGGTATTGGCGCCAGTATATTGCGTGAACTGGGAATCGTAAAAATGCGCCTGATGACCAATAACCCCGTTAAACGGGCAGGTCTCGAGGGCTATGGAATTATGATTGTAGAGAATGTGCCGATTATCGTTGAACCGAATAAACATAATCAGTTTTATCTCGAAACTAAGCGTGATAAAATGGGCCATTTTCTTGATCTGGCGCAGTCGAACCATCAAACCGAATGATTGTTATTATGCAACCACAAGACCGTCATATTATCTTTATGGGAACACCCGGTTTTGCGGTTGAATCATTAAAAAGATTGGTGCAGAAGGGTTATATTATTGATGCTGTTGTTACCGCTCCTGATAAACCATCCGGCCGCGGATTGGAGATGCATCACTCACCGGTTAAGCAGTTTGCCCTTGAACAGGGATTGATGCTGTTGCAACCCGAAAGAATGAAAGACCCGCTGTTTCTTGATCAATTGGCTGCCATCGGTACATCATTGCAGGTCGTTGTCGCTTTCCGGATGTTGCCACGCGAAGTATGGAGTATGTCTGCGCTGGGAACCATTAATCTCCATGCCTCGCTATTACCTCAATACAGAGGGGCTGCTCCGATAAACTGGGCTTTAATAAACGGTGAAACAGTTACCGGGGTTACTACTTTTTTTATCGAAGAATCAATGGATACAGGAAATATTATTCTGCAACGTGAAGTGGCCATCGAACCCGGAGATAATGCCGGTTTGCTGCACGACCGGCTCATGAAAACAGGAGCGGAGTTGGTGATTGAGTCCGTCGAGTCGATCTTTTCTGGTACTGTTAAAACAATCCGGCAGAATGAACTTGCCGGGGCAGAGCAGCTATTAAAAAATGCACCTAAACTGACCAAGGAATTGTGCCGGATAAACTGGAATGATCAACCCGTCGTAATTTATAATCATATCCGTGGTTTAAGTCCTTATCCCGCTGCATGGACCATGCTGGATAATGGATACGAGACGCCAATAACTTTTAAAATTTTTTCAGCCATGCCTGTCGCAGGCCAACATCAGTTTGTGCCCGGAACAATCATCACCGAGGGCAGGAGGCGTATGCTTGTAGCAGCGGCAAATGGATTTGTTGAACTATTGGAGATTCAACAGGCAGGAAAAAAACGCATTTCGGCTTCTGATTTTCTGAATGGATTCACCTTTAACGCAGTCGCACGATTTGTTTAATCAGCTATGTTTATCTTTTCCGAACATAAAGGATATCCCGGAAAAACGGTTGATTATGTTTGGTTCATTTTTTTATTTTTATTCCTTCTTTTTAACAGTTGCAGAAAAAATTCATTGCCGGTAAAAATATTTGACGACCGGTGCCGCATAAAAAAGATAATTATCAATGATAAAAAAGTGCGTATACTGTACTTTAATTGGCGCAATGATACGTTGATATCGGTTGATGAAAAAGTTGAAGGACACAAAAAAAACAAATCTTTCCGGTTCATCTATTCGGATGGTCAATTGATCAAGATACTGAATATGCCCATATTCAGCGCAACCACGTATCATTATGATGAGAATAAATTACTCCAACTGATTACCGGTTATACGGGTAATCTTCAACATGTTTTTAGTTATTCGAACAAGAGTAATATCATAGAACAGGTTACTTTCTTTAATAAACGGAAATATCAGGTTATAAATTATTATTATCACAAGGGTATACCGGTTGCCTGTACTGTTTTGTATCCGGGTTTAAGCCAGAAAAAGCGAATGAGTTTTGAGTACGACAGTGTATTGAATCCGTTTGCCGGGCTTGGCTCAGTGATAAATATTTTTGAACCATTGTACGGATATGTTCCTGCTAATTTTCCACTGTTGTTATCTCGTATTGTCATTTCAAGCAGCGATAAAGAGCAGAAAAAGTGGACGGTAAGTGACACGATAAATATTTCATACCACTGCAGCCGGAAGGGATATCCGGATATGATTAATAATGAGTTTCTAATTGAGTATGACTGCTGGGATAGTAAAGCCAGGTGGTTAAACGGGCCTGTTAATTTTGATCCCGGATGGGAGAGTCATGATTAGGATTTTTTTTGTACCGAATATCTTGAATTACCGCTCATAATTGCCCCTCCTGTAATCATATCAACTACTTGTATTCCTGCCTGCATTGATGGCCAGATGCCATTGCTGAATTTCGGAAGAAAGAGATTTTTTATTGGTGTCCGCATTTTAAGCCGGTACATGCCAAAATTTGATGGTACAGGCATCATGTCAAAGTTTGATCCGGTTGGGGAATTAAGAAATCTGGCAAAAGTGGCCGGTGTATTAATATCTATGAAGCGGATGTTTTGTTGCAGGCCAGGTATCATATACTGTTCAACCAGCCGGATATAGTGGTCTGCTATGTTTTGTTTTTTTTTATGGTATTGCTCGCGATCACGTTCACGCAAATCAATCCATCCGTTGACTGACGCAGGCACAACATGTATGCTGATCACGGGCTTTCCGCCGGTTTTAAGCGATGGACAAACAACCCCGCAATGAAAAAGAGAATCAGACAGTAAGAGTTCATCTTTGTCAAAAGCACGATACATCTTTTCGAACGTATCTCCACCGGTTGTTAAAACATTGTACCCGCAGTCAAAGCCAAGCTTTTTCAGATCAAGCGCTTCATCAATACCCAGATGAATAAAGAAAGAGGATGGAGACATAGCCACGCGATCGGCTTTTTGTGCGTAGTGTTTATCGGCTGCTTTGAGATTTTCTATTCCGACAAGCCGGAGTAATGATACCTTTGTGTCGGCCGTTGTTACAATATACCGGGCATGATATCTTGTTCCGTCAGATAATTCGATGGCTGTTGCCGTATTATTTTCAATAATGATTTTTTTAACCATTGCCTGTGTGCGGATCTCACCACCCATGCTTTCTATCTTTTTACGCATGATCTGCGGGAATTGAATGAACCCGTTGACCGGACGGTAGCTTCCTTCAAGCGTTGTGTTTAATGCCGATGCAGTTAACAGTGCTGAACACCGTTCGGCAGATAATCCGCTGAAAGAAGAAAACAGATCAAGTACTTCATATAATATCTTGTTCTTAAAATTAAACCGGCGGAGAAACTGATCGTATGTTTTTTTTCGCAAACGGATAATTTTCGGACAATGGATAAGTATATTCAGTATGTTTAAAAAGTTTGGTTCTGTTTTCAGATAATGTAACTCATGATGCATCTCTTCAAGAAATTTAAAAAACTGATCTATATTCCGGCTGTCATCGGGTGATAATTGTTTGAGATATTTAATGAATCTGGCTTTCAACGAAGGAACAGAAAATATTGTGGCGTTTTTTTTTACCGGATCAGCAATATAAATACGGGCATAATAATCATCAAATTTTTTCAGGACGGTTTCGATACCAAAAAAATCGAGAAGTTCCGATATATCTGGAATGATCTGTGCGGTATCAAACCGGTAACCCTCGCGCGCAAAGGTTGTAACACAACCACCAACGATGCTGTGTTGTTCAACAATAAGTACTCTGTTATTTTCTTTTGGATGGGTTTTAAGCCAGGCGATGGCTGTGCTTAAGCCGGTGATGCCGCCACCAATGATAATCAGATCATATTCTTTCATCTTATCGCTTAAAATTGGTAGTAAAGATATTTTTTTACGATGGACTGTTGTTATTTGATTGTTAAGTTTTTTTACACCCGATCAATCCTGTCAACGCAATACTGCTTGCGTCCGCAGTATTTACAAGGTGTGCCCATCCATATTGTGTCAAATTGTTGCATGATTTGTTCGACCAGTGTTGAGTCATTCGTCAGAATGCCATTTTCGAAATTATGCCTGGCATTGCTTTTTGCACCCATGCCTGCACCGGTCAGATTAGCGCTACCGGTATATGCCCATTTCCCGTCAATCACAATGATTTTAAAATGTACCCGTGGACAACATATACGCTCCATGCTTTTCCATAAAAGTGGAAAACGGTCAAATTCTTTTTTGAAGACAGAGCCCGGTTCTTTTGCATGGATTAAACGGATTTGTGCTTTTTTACGAATTAAATCATCAAGTACAGAAAGGAAAGGGATCATTTGTTTACCCTTCTCAACGTACATATCTTTGATATCTGCTGTGCCAATCCAGAGAAACCGGTTTGTATCCGGTACCAGCGTTTTTATTACTTTCTCGTAAATCTGGCGATCGGTGATAAATTCGGTCATGGCGTTTGCTGTGGCACTTTTTTGAGTTTCGAAATATCATAACCGCGTTTGCGGGCACGCTCAACAAGCATGGTGTATATCGAATCGTCCATTACGGCTGTTCGGCTTAATATCCACAGATAATCTGATGTGCTGCTGCCAATCAGGGCGTAACTGTAATTTTGATAGTCCAGTTCAAGGATATTGTAATCGGCATAAAAAAAGAGAAAAAACGAAACCTTCAGCTTGCCTGCTTGTTTATCCTTTGTTGGCTTTGCTTTTCCTTCGGCCGACTGTACTTTGCCTGATAATGAATATTTATATCCTTTATTCAGGACGTTGATTAATCCGTCTTTGCGAAGCGAATAGGTGGCAGTAACCCCAACGAGATCTTTTTCGAACCGGTGTGGAAAACGGGCTATCTCGTACCAGGTTCCAAGATAACGGTTGAGTTCAAAGTTTTTTATGGTTGCAGTATCAATAGTGTTCATAGATAGTTTTTTTGTGCATCTGTGAAGAATAACCAGAGAGAAAATTACAAAAGGGATCAGAAAATATTTCATGGTGTGGATAAATTAACAGGTAGTGTTTTACCATTAATCACCTGGTGGCTGTGTAAGGCAAAATGATGAATAAATGCGGCTATCTGTTTAGTTGTAACAGGCGCTTTGTATCCGGGAAATGCCTGTTGAAGCATCGCTGTGTCTACAGCTCCCAATGCGAGGCAATTAAACCGGATTTGAGGATATTCAGCCGCCAATGATTCGCTTAGTGATGCTATGGCCGCTTTAGCCGCACCGTACATCGTAAGACCGGGGAACCGCGCACTGCCCTGATATCCCGACATACTGCCGATATTTACTACATGGCGTATTGTCCCTTTTGCTAATTGCGGCAGGAGGGAACGGATCAGCATCGCTGCACCAAAAAAGTTAACCCCGAATAGTTGCTGCTCTTCACTGATGGTGAAATCATCAAATGGTTTTTTTATTAGAAGCCCGGCATTGTTTATCAGGATATCCGTATGGCTACAGAGTCCGGTGATTTTTTTATGGAGCCCGGGATCAGTGATATCTGACGGAAGGATATCTATGTTGCATCCGGGAAATTCACTGGTGCATACCTCTTGTAGTTTTTTCAGCCGTCCGGCGTTGCGTGAAACAGCAATCACATGTGTTTCATGCTCGGCAGCAAATAATCGTGCGGTTTCATAACCGATACCTCCGGAAGCGCCTGTGATAATTACTTCAGTCATAATCCTGAATCAGTCCCCAAAGTATTCAACACTATTATTCTCGGTTTCCTGTACTTTAATGCAATGGAGATCAATGCCAAGTTCTTTGATGGGCTGCTGTAAGATATCCCATATAGCAATCGAAAGATTTTCAACACTCGTTATTTTGCCCTGCAGAAATGGAACATCAAGGTTAAGGTTTTTATGGTCTAATTTTTTTATGACATGTTCACGAATAATTTTACTTAATGTCTTAAGGTTAACCACAAAGCCCGTATCCGGATGAATATCCCCTTTTACTGTTACAAATAATTCATAATTATGTCCATGCCAGTTGACATTGCTGCATTCGCCAAATACCTCCTGGTTTTTTTCTTTGGTCCAATGATCATCCGACAGGCGGTGTGCTGCACAAAATGATTCTCTTCGTGTAATGTATAACATAATTGGTGATGTATAATGTTTTTTGTGTGGCTGATTTTTTACGGTTACAATGTACAGGACACAAGGAATGAGCTGCTTGGCATCCCTTCGCTAAATGAGTTTATGAAAAGTGTGGTGGACGCGATATCAAGAATAGCCAGTGAAATGCCAGGGAATACTGTTTGCAGCATTAGCAAAAATATACTTATGTCTTCATCTTTTTCAATGCTGAAAAGATTAAACAGAAATGTAGTAATCCTTCTTTCCATGTAATAATAATTCAGAAAATTGTAACCGGAATACCATTAATATATCCGTTAATTATTTTAGAAAGTAAATATATAGAAATAAGTTTAAAAGCGAAGAATGAATTGTTATTAAGTAGAAATTTATTGATAGATAATTAATTGTGCCCAAAAAATTATTTCAAGGGGATATTGTATTGGGTGAAAGTACAATTAGCGAATAGGAAAATATGTAACCGATAAAGTGGTTGCAGTTAATATCAACTTTTCGGGCTTGATACAAATAAAAAATTCGATAGTTCGGTTCATCTTTTGCTTTTTGCTGATTTTCTTGGGTTGAACGAAGAGAAAATCGGACAATAAAGTATTCCAATTAGTATTACCAGCTTCCGCTGGCACCACCGCCTCCGAACGATCCGCCGCCAAACCCACCAAACGAACCACCGCCAAAACTACCTCTGCCGGATGAGAAGCTGTTCCATCCGCTACCCCGTCCTACATTAGATAACATTCCTGCTGCAATCCACCAGGGAATGGAATGCCCGATGGTGCGGTTGCGCAGCCGGCTGACTCGGGAGAATAGCCCGATAATAAAAAAAATGATGAAGAATACCAGAATTACAATGGCAACCGGAGGAGCTTGTTCTGTTGTGCCGGATGCATATTCCTGTGGAGTAAATTTTTTTGACGCCAACGACATGATCACTGTGGTAGCTGCCGATATGGCTTCGCTGTTCATGCCTTGTTTGAAACGTGGGATCATCTCATTCTCAATGATACGCTTGCAAACAATATCCGGTAAAATATCCTCCATGCCATACCCTGTAGCAATAAATACTTTTCCTGCTTCATTTCCAATTCGTGGTTTAATCAGTATCAGTACACCGTTGTCCTTGCTTTTCTGCCCGATCTGCCATTTCTGTGCCAGCCGGATCGCGTAGTCACTGACATCATAACCGTCGAGCGTTTTCACGGTTGCAACGGCTATTTGTGTGCCGGTTTGATTGGCGAAGTTCACCAGTTGTGTTTCAATTGCCGCTGCATCTTGTGTAGAGATGAAGCCGGCAAAATCATTCACCAGGCGGGGAGGCGCCGGCCGTTCAGGCAGGTTTTGCGAATATACGATAGTACAAATGAACAGAAGGGTAAGCGTCAGTTTTTTCATTCTTTACCAAATGAAATGTTATTGTCAAGTTCGTTTTTATCATCTGGCTGCACAGGAAAATACTGCTTCAGATGGTCCCCGGCCATTAATATTCCGTTTACCAATCCTTCGGTAATCCGTTGTTGTTTGAAATCAGCTTCCATCCGGGTTTTTATGCAGTCCCAGAAACCTTCGGGAACAGTAGCATTGATGCCGGCATCGCCAAGGATAGCAAATTTGTGATCGTTCATGGCCAAATAAAATAATACGCCATTGCGTTGTTTTGTTTTTTGCATTCCCAACATGGCAAATACCACAGCAGAGCGATCGAGAACATCACCCTTACAGGATGGCTCGATATGCACACGGATTTCACCGGACGTGTTTTCTTCTGCCCGCCGTATGCTGTCGGCAATCAGCGCTTTTTGTTCTTTGCTGAAGAAATGGGATGCAGGCATAAAATCAGAATTTTACTTGTGGCGGCTTTTCTGCCCCTTCCTGTGCTTCAAAATATCCCTTTTTTTCAAAACCGAAGATGCCGGCAAACAGGTTCGAGGGGAAACGGCGAAGGTAGGTGTTATAGGTTCTCACCGCTTCGTTAAATGTCCGTCGCTCGGTAGCTATACGGTTTTCTGAGCCCTCAAGTTGTGCTTGCAGATCCATGAAGTTGGCATTGGCTTTCAGTTCGGGGTATTTTTCTACTACCACCATCAGCCGCGATAAGGCAGAACTCAGGCCTTCCTGTGCCTGCTGAAACTGTTGCAGTGATTCAGGCGTCAGATTGTTCGGGTTGATATTCACAGCCGTGGCTTTGGCTCTTGCCTCGATCACCTGTGTTAACGTTTCTTTTTCAAAATTGGCATATCCTTTTACCGTCTCTACAAGATTGGGTATCAGGTCGGCGCGACGTTGGTAGACATTTTCTACCTGACTCCATTTTTCCGATACTAATTCTTCCTGCTTTACCAGATTGTTATAGGTATTGCATCCCATGAAGAATAACAATACCAAAACAACAATTACTATTATCCATCCTTTTTTCATTTGATAATAATTTTTAAATGTTTATAAATCAATACTTTAAATTTCTGATCTTTCTTTTTTTATTTCCGTGTATGGACAAAGCTACAAATAATATGCTTGTCTTCTATCCAAAATGAAATAACGCTTACATCCTAACGTTTATTTACCTTATTTATTTTGTCTCTGTTATCCGGATTTTTCTATTGGTAAATCATTTCGCTGCAAACCGGGTTTAACGATGAGGACATCCCGCCCAGCAACAAGGTCGTCGCTTTCCTTTACGTAGTTCATCGAACAACCTTTCAATCCGCCGGCTTCTGGTTTGTAGTTGCCTGGCATTTTCAATCCAGCAAATCCATTCGTTGCGAGCGAGGGGTGTAATATCCTCCCATATCTCCAACACACCAGATGATGAAAGTATAGCATTTTGTAAGTCCTCTGGCACAGAATGTACTACACCGGAGGCAATGGATTTTTTAGCCATTTTTTTTAGTTTAATTAACACGAAAGATAAATATATTTTTATTGATGTAATTTGAACAGTAACTATAAGTACTAATTATAATACATTTTACGTTTTATGTATTAATACAAATAAATTGGTAAAAGATAAAAGGTGAGCCATATTATTTGATTTAGTTGGATTTGAACTAAATATTTATCTGTTTATGAAGTTTGTTTTATTTGTGAGAATTAAATTTCAGGAGCGTAGCAAATTGATCCCGATAGCAGAGCATATCGGGATCAATGAGTTTAATAATAATATGATGTTTGCGTTGATAAAAAGAATTTTTATTATTGATACCCCGTCAGCTCTGCTGCGAGGTAGTTCATTACTATTATTTTTCCTAATAATAAATATTGGTTGTATGAATTCACAAAAGGATACCGGCAACATTCCGGTAATTAATAAAACCACTGAAGAGTGGAAACAACTGCTTACACCTCTTCAGTTTCATGTTACGCGCGAGGGTGGTACCGAGTGTGCGTTTACCGGCGAATATGATACGGTATACAGTGATGGTATATTTTATTGTGTCTGTTGCGATGCCCGGTTATTCGATAGCCAAACAAAATTTAGGTCAGGCACGGGATGGCCAAGTTTTTATGAGCCGGCCGATTCGGCAGGTGTTGTACTGTTGCAGGATACCAGCCATGGTATGATTCGCACCGAAGTGCGCTGCCGGCAATGTAATGCTCATCTGGGACATGTGTTCCCCGACGGACCAAAACCTACAGGTATGCGTTATTGCATCAACAGCGCTGCGCTGAAGTTTAAAGCAAGAGAATAATCCCCCCTGCCCCCCTTTTTCAAAGGGGGAGGTAGGGAATTGCATTTTTCAAAGTAGGCCTGGAGTTTGACAAATTCCAAGTCATCTTCCTTTTTTAAAGGGGGATTGGAGTTTGGCTAATTATAAGTCATCCCCCTTTGAAAAAGGGGGGCAGGGGGGATTACATTTTTCAAAGGGGGCAGGGGGGATTTAACCTGTCTAACTCAAATCTAATCTTTCGTTATCAGGATCAATATTTCCATTTTGTATTATCCAGGTTTGAATTGTTGCAACTACATCATCAATCCTGTATTTGATATCTGCTTCTGTAAAACGAAGCACAGAATAACCTATGCTATGGATATAATTGTTTTTGGCCAGATCACGCTCACTGCAAATAGTATGGTATTTACCATCAATTTCGATAACCAGTTTTAATTTTCTGCATACAAAATCCATTATGTAGTTGTCCATGGGGTGCTGCCTCAAAAAGGAAAATCCCATCATCTTTTTTGCCTTCAATGCACGCGACCAGAGCTTGATTTCTCCCGGAGTACTGTTATTACGCAGGTTTCGTGCGTATTGTTTTAAGGTTTTATTATATTGCATAAGTAGCTTCTTAATACTGTTATACAAATATAATAATCCATTCTGACTGAAGCCAGGTTATATAACCATTGCATGTATGCATAGGTTATAAATTATAATTGTGAATCACTTTGTTTGCTGACCGGGTAAATGGGAGATAGTTTTTTGAGGCCGTGGGAATCCCCCCTGCCCCCTTTTTTTAAAGGGGGAGGAAGAGGATTGCATTTTTCAAAGTAAAACTGGAGTTTGGCAAATTTCAAGTCGTCTTTCTTTTTCAAGTGAGGCCTGATGTTTGATGATTTCAAGCCATCCCCCTTTGAAAAAAGGGGAGATGGGGGATTACATTTTTAAGGCCGTCAATCATTGGCTTATCCCATTTGGAATTATAATCTAGTCCATATACAGTGGACTATTACATTTGTACAGTCGGTATTACATCCGGGTTAAAAAGATTTTTATGTACAGCAGCAGTTTAACCGGTATGAGCTTACAATGCTGTATGATATTCTTGCAGCGATTTTACTCCTCCGCAATCTTTAGCCGAGCGAAAGGCCGCAATACCTTTGGCTGTAGCCATTGCTGCCGCAAGGGTGGTGAAGTAGGGGACTTTATATTTTATGGCTGCCTTGCGGATATATGAATCGTCATGCTGACTTTTTTTACCGATTGGCGTATTGACAATAAGCTGTATCTCTTTATTCATGATACCATCGAGGATATTCGGTCTTCCTTCATGCATTTTGTTGATTAGTTGAGCCGGTATCTGATTCTCTGTGAGGAAACGGTATGTACCTTCGGTGGCCTTGATTTTAAAGCCGGTCGTGATAAATTCCTTTGCTACGTCAAGCACCGCGGGCTTATCTTGTGGTGATACACTGATTAGTACTGTGCCTGATATGGGCAGTACTGATTGCGTTGCTTCCTGTGCTTTATAGAAAGCCATTCCGAAATTGTCGGATATGCCCAACACCTCACCTGTTGACCGCATTTCAGGCCCGAGCAGCGGATCAACTTCCGGGAACATGTTGAAGGGCAGCACGGCCTCTTTAACACCAAAATGAGGAATTGGTTTATGCGTCAGATTCAGGTTCGAAAGCTTCTGTTGGCCGGTCATCAGACGGGTGGCAATGCGTGCCATGGAGATGTTGCAAACCTTCGACACTAACGGTACTGTGCGTGATGCGCGCGGATTGGCTTCGAGCACGTATACCTTATCTTCGGAAATAGCGTATTGCATGTTCATCAGTCCTACAACCTTCAGCTCCCGTGCAATCCTTTTAGTATACTCATTAATGGTTTGAATATGTTTTGGCGCTATGCTCACTGGCGGAAGCACGCAGGCCGAATCGCCCGAATGGATACCCGCGTACTCTATATGTTCCATTACGGCAGGCACAAAGGCATCGGTGCCGTCGGCAATAGCATCGGCCTCTGCTTCAATGGCATTCGAAAGAAATTTGTCAATGAGTATAGGTCTTTCCGGCGTTACATCTACGGCCTCGGTGACATAGCGCTTGAGCATTTCTTCGTCGTGTACCACTTCCATGCCTCTTCCGCCCAACACATACGATGGCCGGACCATCAGCGGGTAACCGATCTTTTGAGCGATAGACAGGGCCTCTTTAAGATTTACAGCCATACCTGATTCAGGCATCGGAATATTCATTTTGTCCATCATCTTGCGGAAACGGTCGCGGTCTTCTGCCAGATCAATCACATCAACCGTTGTGCCCAGTACTTTTACACCCTGGCTGACTAACTGTCCTGCAATATTGAGAGGTGTTTGTCCGCCGAACTGAACGATTACTCCCTCCGGTTTTTCTTTTTCATAGATGCTCAAAACATCTTCTACAGTCAATGGTTCGAAATACAGTTTGTCCGATGTGTCATAATCGGTTGACACAGTTTCGGGTTTACAGTTTACGATAATAGTTTCATATCCCATTTCCCGCAGAGCCAGAGTGGCATGCACGCAGCAATAATCAAACTCAATACCCTGTCCAATGCGGTTGGGTCCGCCGCCCAGTATCATAATTTTTTTCCGGCTGCTTGCCGTCGTTTTATCCAGACCGTTATAAGTCGAGTAGTAATATGCTGCGTTTTCAACACCGCTTACCGCAATGGAATCCCATGCTTCTCCGAGTCCGGCTTTGAGCCGCTGGTTCCTGATTTTTTCTTCATCCGATTCAATCAACTTTGCTATGTATTTATCAGCAAATCCGTCTTTTTTCGCCTCAATCAGGAGTTCATCCGGGAGTTTTTTTCCTTTATATTTTAAAATTTGTTCTTCCCTTTCAACCAGTTCTTTCATCTGCTGGATAAAGTAGGGTTTGATATGTGTGATGGCGTATAATTCATTTATATCTGCTCCTTTGCGTAATGCCTCATACATGATAAATTGTCGTTCGCTCGATGGTTCGCGAAGCAGATCAATGAGTTCCTTTAGTGTTCGTTGATTGAAATCTTTTACAAAGCCAAGACCATACCGGCCGGTTTCAAGTGAGCGTATCGCTTTTTGATAGGCCTCTTTATAGTTTTTGCCAATACTCATCACTTCGCCCACGGCGCGCATCTGTGTGCCGAGTTTATCTTGTGCGCCCTTGAATTTTTCGAATGCCCACCGTGCAAATTTGATCACAATATAATCACCGGAGGGTGTGTATTTTTCGAGCGAACCATCGCGCCAGTAGGGTATTTCGTCTAATGTCATTCCGGCTGCGAGCATGGATGATATCAGGGCAATGGGAAATCCGGTTGCCTTGCTCGCCAGCGCTGAGGAGCGTGAAGTGCGCGGGTTGATCTCGATCACTACCACGCGGCCGGTCTTTGGGTCGTGGGCAAACTGAACATTAGTGCCGCCAATGACCTGTATGGCCTCAACGATGTCGTATGAATATTTTTGCAGCCGTTGTTGCAGCTCCTCGCTAATGGTGAGCATAGGTGCGGCGCAAAACGAGTCGCCGGTATGTACGCCCATAGCGTCAATGTTCTCAATGAAGCAAACTGTTATCATCTGGTTTTTTGCATCGCGTACGACTTCCAATTCTAACTCTTCCCATCCTAATACCGATTCTTCAACCAGTATCTGTCCGACAATACTTGCCGATATACCGCGGCTGGCAATGATGCGCAACTCCTCAATGTTATAGACTAGTCCGCCACCCGTGCCGCCCATGGTATAAGCCGGACGTATCACTACCGGGAAGCCAAGTTCATGGGCAATGGTCTCTGCCTCTTCAACCGAAAAGGCCGGTTTGCTGCGAGGCATCTCAATGCCAAGTTTGTTCATGGTTTCTTTAAAGGCAATGCGGTCTTCACCCCGTTCTATGGCGTCAACCTGTACTCCTATCACTTTTACTTTGTATTTGTCGAGGATACCTTTGCGGTGCAGTTCTGCGCACAGGTTCAAGCCCGATTGCCCGCCCAGATTTGGCAGTAGCGCGTCAGGTCGTTCTCTGGCTATGATCTGCTCCAGCCGTAATACATTTAGTGGTTCTATATACGTTACATCTGCTATTTCCGGATCGGTCATAATTGTGGCAGGATTTGAATTGACTAGCACTATCTTATAACCCAGCTTACGCAATGCTTTACAGGCCTGTGTGCCCGAATAATCAAACTCGCAGGCCTGGCCGATAATAATCGGGCCTGAGCCAATTATCAATACCTTGTCAATATCCGTATGTTTTGGCATATTGTAAAAATATTAAAGGGTGAATAATTATTTTATTTGCACCGGTAAAACTGGCTTGCCTGACAAATTTCTCCGGGCATTCAATATTACAAACTTCAGTTTATATTTTTTTCTGGCGTAATAGACATTTTTAATGCTTTTTATTGTTGAATGTTGAGTAATGGACATTTTTAATGCTTTTTATTTTCACTAATTGATATTCCTGTTGATTTTTTTAAGATAATTACATATCAGA
>Ga0101944_10000997_pt1 | contig 67757 bp, 48 predicted proteins | sample DewCreD2012metaG_FD_75245 | JGI IMG/M metagenome (GOLD analysis project Ga0101944, IMG submission 75245) | Hot spring sediment bacterial and archeal communities from British Columbia, Canada, to study Microbial Dark Matter (Phase II) - Dewar... ... | reverse complement strand
AAGCCCGGGCATTTGCTCACCGTAGTAATCAATAGATTGTTTACCAAAAAAAATAAAGTCGGGCGATAACTTTTTCAGTTCATCAGCGAGTGCTTGGGCAATTGAGAAGGAATCACGCATAGACTCATCTTTCAGTAAAATTCCCTTATCTATTCCCATAGCGAGAGTTTTACGGAGCGATTCCTTGTGCGTATCACCACCGAGTGTTATAACGACAGTTTCTCCACCCATTTTTTCCTTTAACTGAAGTGCTGCTTCGACAGCAAATTCATCATACGGGTTCAGGATGAAATTGACCCCATTTCGATCAATATTCTTACCGTCGGTACCGACTTTGATTTTCGCTTCGGTATCGGGTACATGACTGATACATACTGCAAATTTCATATCTGTATTATTATTATTGTAATAGAACCGTTAAGTGAGGTCAAAAACCTCAGATGTTTCCCTCCATTAAGAGAGAATATAGTTACTCTATATATAAAAGGCAAGAATCACTATTGCATATACATATATTATTTACTAAATTTTCTCGAATATTTTTTCATCATTAAATTGAAAGTAAGAATATGCCAGCCGGTAAGAAATTAATGACACTTGAACGTTTTATACATGAACAGGAACATTTACACCCCACCGCGACGGGTGAATTCTCGGCACTTCTTCATGATCTCTCTGTTGCGGCAAAACTTGTATGGCGCGAAGTGAGTAAAGCAGGTTTGATTGACATTCTTGGAACTACTAAAAAGGAAAACGTCAGCGGTGACGTCATTCAAAAACTTGATGAATTTGCGGATGAAACAATATACCGCGCGATGGATTACAGCGGTCATCTTTGTGTTATGGCTTCAGAAGAAAATGCAGACATACTGCATATACCCGAAGAATACCGCTCGGGAAACTATGTGTTATTATATGACCCTTTAGACGGCTCGTCTAATATTGACGCAAATATTACGATTGGATCAATATTTTCAATTTACCGGAGAGTATCACAGGGGGGTAAAGGGACTCTGGCAGACTGCCTTCAGCCAGGGAACAAACAGGTGGCAGCAGGATATATTCTTTATGGTTCGAGTACAGTATTAATATACTCAACAGGAAATGGTGTTCATAGTTTTACTTATGATCCGAGTGTTGGTGAATTTATACTGTCAAGTGAGAAAATTACTATACCCAAAAAAGGAAAAATATACAGCATTAATGAAGGTAATTACAATTACTGGGATGAAAGAGTCAAGCGCTATATAGATTTTTTGAAGAAAGAAGATAAGTCAACAGGCCGGCCCTACTCACTCCGTTACATAGGAACAATGGTTGGTGATGCACATCGTACATTGCTTTACGGTGGAATTTTTGCTTATCCAGGTGATAAGAAGAATCCTCACGGTAAACTACGTCTCTGCTACGAATGCAACCCGATTTCTTTTATCATTGAACAGGCTGGCGGACGTGCAATTAACGGAGAAAAAAGAATTCTTGATATCGTACCATCAACTCTGCACGAACATACTCCGATCTTCTTCGGCAGCGAAGAAGATATGATTTTGTGTGAGGAATTTCTCTCAGGAAAACGGACCTGATTTATCTTTCCAAGAAATAAGGTTATAGAAAACTTTAATATTTAAAATCAATCTACCAGGAATATCTTATTGTATATGTAACCACCTTCTCCTCATCTTTGCCAACATTAACTGGAATCTTTATTGTCGATTGATCAACTTTTTCCCACTTATCTGATATTTTTGTTATATCCCATTCGCTCCAGCGCCATGGGTGTTCATAAATAAGTACTTCCACAGGCTCTTTTTTATGGTTGCGGATTTTAATTTCTATCGTTTCCTCAACTATTCTTCCGCCAGCGAAAGATTTGAAGTCCTTTTGAGTCCGCTCCCCCACTATATCAAAAGCATTGCCAAGATATAATTTGAGTTCCTCATCTTTTGGAGTATGGTCAATTTGATCCTCTCCAATAAATTGTTCTTTTCCATCATCATCACGTTTATAAACCCGCACCTTTCCCTTTGGTAATGGGATACCGAGACCTGCTTTTGATTCATTTTTAAATAAAATAAAAACACCAACCTTTTGATTCGATTGCTGGCCAAAACTCCCCTCACTCCGATAAGAATAATCATTTAGCCAATAACGCCACTGATCCGCGAGTCCGTCATATAGAAATACTTTCTTTGCGTCCACTTCTCTTCCACTGATTAATTCGATTTGCTTGGTTTCATTATTCTTTATTGTTGTCCGCCTCTGGAGCGTGTACAATTTGTATTCAAAAAGTTCAGTTTGTTGGAACTGTGGTTCGGCCGACTTCCTTGCCATGTCCATAGTAGTTCTAAATCTTTTTAAATCCTTCTCGACAATATTAATATCGCCTGCAACGAGTTTTAATCCTGCATCATTAAATGTTGTACCCGAGTTGTTCATTATAGTAACCCATCCTGTAAGATCCAGTTTTGAATCCTGCTTATTCAGAAGCACAACATAATTTGCGTTCCAGGACAGAGAGCCTGCCAGATAACTAATTTCTGTTTTGTGCTTTCCTGGTTTTGTTGACTCTACAAGCCACTCAAGTTGTGGTTTGAGGATAAGTCCCTCCGGAAGAGATGGTAAAACCAACCACCCCTTCGGATTAATTTCTACCTTGTCATTAATTTCAGCAACCAGGCCTCCGGAAAATGATGACGAGAGAAGTTTTCCCCTGACAGTATATTCCTTCTTGGTTTCTTCGTTAAGCCTGATAAATTCAACTTCCCTACCCACATATTTTTCAAGTAGTTTTGCCTGGTTAACAAGATCGTATTGATAACTTTGCTCAAGGACGCGAACACTCAATGGGTCGGTTAGACTCAGAAAATGAAGTGATGTACCATCTATTGTTGAAGGGATATCAGGTATAATTACACTGCTTATTCCTTTTGATAGATCTATTTCCCGTTCTTCTCTGATTAATGAAAGATTCTGGTTATATATTGTCAGGTCGACAACAGATCGTTCTTTTGCTACAGTTTGCTTTGTCTGCCCGCTTGAAATTGTAATTTGCAGAAAAATTAAAAGTGCAAGACTTAAATATTTCATACATCTCACTCCTTTCTACAAAGAAGTTTTTAAAAATTAAGTATCATTAATAATATACAAAATTATTTCGTGCTATTTGATATAACAGGTTTTTCCTGTTGTTGATACTGTAAACGATATAACTTATAATATACTCCTCCTAATGTTAGTAATTCCTGATGATTTCCTATTTCGCGTATTTCACCTTTATGCATTACTATAATTTTATTTGCACGCTGGATGGTGGAGAGTCTGTGAGCAATCACTATTGATGTTCTCCCATGCAGTAATTTTTTTATTGCCTGTTGTATAAGAATTTCTGTTTCCGTGTCAACACTTGAAGTCGCCTCATCAAGAATGAGCAATGATGGTTGATGTGCGAGGGCGCGGGCGAAAGATATGAGTTGTTTCTGACCTACCGAGAGTATAGCTCCTCGTTCCTTAACTTTTTCATTAAAACCTGAAGGTAATGATTCAACAAACGGAAGTAATCCCACAACACGAGCAGCAGCCCGCACTCTTTCCTGAGAAATGGATTCATTACCAAGATTTATATTTAAATTTATATCATCTGAAAACAAAAAAACATCCTGGAGAACTACTGCAGTACATTTTCTTATGGATTCTTTTGAGATTTTACGTATATCCAATCCATTAATAAGAATTTCACCACGCTGAAATTCATAAAAGCGGCAAAGAAGGTTTATTATTGTTGTTTTACCCGCTCCTGTATGTCCGACAATAGCAACTGTTTCACCTGGATTTATTTTAAATGAAACATCTTTTAATATCCAATCTTCATTTTCATAGGCAAACCAGACATTTTTAAATTCAATAGAGATGGGTCCGCTTTTTATTTCATACGGGGATGGAATATCATTAACAAATGTTTTATCATCCAGCAGTTTAAAAACTCTTTCTGATGAAGCCATTGCTGTTTGCATAATATTATATTTTTCAGACAAATCGCGGATAGGCCGCCAAAACATTTCATTAAACTGAAGAAATGCCATCACGGTCCCGATAGTTATTGATCCCTCAAGGGCATCCAGACCTGCATACCAGATAATGAGTCCTACTGCCAGCGCGCCTATTAAATCGACTCCTGGATAAAAGAGGGCATAGTAGAATATAGATTTTATATTTGCGTCACGGTGAGCCGCATTAATCCTGGAGAATTTTTGAAATGCAGACTCCTCCCTGTTAAAAATCTGGTCCACCATTATTCCTGTGATGTGTTCCTGCATATAGGAATTTATTTTTGCAAGTTGAATCCGAACTTCGCGGTAAGCTTCACGAGCCTTCTTACGGAACAAGAAGGTTCCATAAAAAAGAAGCGGCAAAACACTGAGTGACACCAGTGCAAGTTTCCAGTTCATGGAAAACATGAAGTAAAGAATTCCAATGATGGTAAAAACATCGCTAAATACCATAACAATACCTGAAGAAAACATTTCATTAAGAACTTCAATATCATTGGTAACTCTTGTGATTAATCTCCCAATAGGATTTTTATCAAAAAATTTAATGCCCAGTTTTTGAAGATGACTGAAAACTTCCATTCGTAAGTCGAATATTGTCCTCTGACCAATCCATTGAGTCAGGTAAGCGCTGGCATACTGAATAAAACCGCGGGCAATAATAAGTACCAGAAATGCTAATACCGTAATTAGCAACCCTCCCGAGTCGCGTTGAGCAATATTAACATCTACTGCGTACTTGGTAAACCAAGGGCGCACCGCTTCCATACCCGAAACAAGAATGCTGAGCAGGACACCTAAAAGTACATACCACCGGTAAGGTTTAAGGTACTTTATAAGTCGCTTCATCAATCTAGCATCGTATGCTTTACCAAGTATTTCTTCTTCGTGCATAGGTTAAAATTTTTTATTGACCAAACTGATATTTTAAAATACCATCATTACATGGATTCAAGTTCTTCTTCAAGAAGTTGCTTATCATATAAATCTGCATAGATACCGCCAAGTGCCAGTAGTTCATCATGATTGCCGCGTTCAACAATTTTTCCTTTATCTAGTACAATTATAAGGTCCGCCTCTTTAATTGTTGATATGCGATGGCTTATTATAATACTGGTTCTATTTTTCATTACAATCCTGAGCCGTTTTAATATTTCGTCTTCGGTATAAGTATCGACTGCTGAGAGAGCATCATCAAGTATCAGGATTTTAGGATTTCTCACCAATGCTCTTGCAATACTTGTTCTTTGCTTCTGACCGCCCGATAGGGTGATTCCCCTTTCACCGATGCTGGTGTTGTATTGGCCGGGAAAATCCTTAATATCCTTTGCAATTTGAGATACTTCCGCCGCTTCCATTACAACATCCTGGGAAGGATTATTCACACCATATGCAATATTTTCAAAAATAGTATCAGAAAAGAGAAAAGTTTCCTGCTGAACATATCCAATGTTCGATCTTAAGACTGAAAGCGGAATTTTTTTAATTGGGATTCCATCAATCAATATTTCTCCCTCTGTAACTTCATACAATCGGGGGATCAGATTAGCAAAAGTAGATTTTCCCGAGCCGGTATATCCGACGACTGCAACCTGCATTCCCTGCGGTATTGTGAGTGAAATATTTTTTAAAACATAATGGTTTGATCCTTCATGTTTAAAACTTACATTTTTAAATTCTACATGTCCCTTTATTTCAGTTATAGAATAATCAGTTTCTTCATTATCACGAATTTCTGGAACCGTGTCCATAATTTTCATCAGGCGCTCCATAGAAGCGGCACCTTGCTGAAGAAGATTAGTGACCCATCCAAATGCAATCATAGGCCATATAAGAAGCATCAGATAACCAAAAAAGGCAGTTAATGTTCCTATTGATAATTCTCCCGCTATTACTTTCAGACCTCCCACGTAAATTATGATGACAAGTGAAAAACCTATAAGTACAAACATAAGCGGCCAGAGTATAGATTGTATTTTTGCCAGAACCAGGTTTTTCTTCATGTATTCCCAGCTAAGTTTCCTGAACTGGTTAATCTCGTAATCTTCACGAACATATGATTGAACTACTCGAATACCTGAAAGGTTTTCCTGTGTCTTTGTTGTCAGTATTGAAAATTGTTCCTGACGTTCCTGAAATTTTTTATGTATTTTCTTTCCCAGGTTGTAAACAATAAGTGAAACGAGAGGTAAAGGTAAAAGTGCATAAAGGGTTAGCTCCCAGTTACTAAGGAACATCATAACCAGAACCATTGTAAAAGTCATGATGGTATCGCTAGGATACATAATTCCTGGACCCACAACGTTTCGTACAGCACTTATATCATTTGTTGCATGCGCCATCAGGTCGCCGGTTGGTGTATTTTGAAAATATTTAAGCGGGAGTTTTTGCAAATGACGGAGGAAATCATTTCTTAAATCAAATTCAATATGACGTGAAACCACAATAATTGTTTGGCGGGTGAAGTACATGAATACTCCTGCAAGCAAACTTAGACCTACTATCAATGCTGCATAGCCAAGAAGGGTTTTACCATCGATTGTCCCTGCATCAAGGCCCGTTTTAAGTTCATCGACCGCCAGTCCGATCAGGCGGGGTTGAACGACTGTAAAGACGTTGCTCATCACGACGGCAATAAGTCCGAGCCCAAGCGTCTTTCTATAACGCCATAAATAAGGTTTCAGTCTGAGCAAAGATTTCATTTACAATCAAATATAGATTAAAGAACGCAGGAGAGAATTATTGGAAATTATTTCACTCGATAATCTCAAAACCTGTATACGGATGTAGAACTTTTGGCACAATTACTTTTCCTTCTGGAGTTTGATACTGCTCCAGGATAGCAGCCACAACCCTTGGCAATGCCAGGCCAGAACCATTCAGGGTATGAACAAATTCAGGTTTACCTTCACTATGCGGTCTGAACCGGATATTCATTCTTCTTGCCTGGAATGATTCAAAATTGCTAATTGAAGATACTTCAAGCCATCTTTTCTGACCGAGCGACCAGACTTCCAGGTCATACTTCTTTGATTGAGTAAATCCCATATCACCGGTGCACATCAGGAGAACATGATACTTAAGGTTCAGTTTTTTAAGCAAAGATTCTGCATCTTCCCGCAAGCTTTCCAATTCATTATAAGAAACGCCTGGATGAACAAATTTTACCAACTCAACTTTATCAAACTGGTGAACGCGGTTTAATCCTCTGACGTCTTTTCCATAAGAACCGGCCTCTCTTCGAAAACAGGGTGTATAAGCAGAATACTTGATTGGTAAATCCTGTTCAGCAAGTATTTCATTTCTATGAATATTAGTTACCGGCACCTCTGCAGTTGGTACAAGATAAAGTTCATCTTTCGGTACAACATACATAAGATCTTCCTTATCAGGAAGTTGACCGGTACCCACGGCACTCTCACCGTTAATCATTAGCGGAGGCTGAATTTCCTTATAACCTCTTTTTGATGCCTCATCCAGAAAGAAATTAACAAGAGCGCGTTGCAATTTAGCACCTTTTCCTTTAAATAATGGAAAGCCTGCTCCTGTTATTTTAACACCACGTTCAAAATCAATAATATCCAACCTGTGCGCAATTTCCCAGTGCGGTTTGGGAATAAAATCTATCTGGGGTACTTCTCCCCATTCGGATATAACGATATTATCAGCAGGAGTGTCCCCAACTGGGACTGATGGATGAGGTATATTAGGAATTGTGAGCATTAACTCATTAAGTTTTTTCTCAACAATTTTCAGTTCATCATCCAGTTCCCTGATTTGTTTTTTAACTTCATCCATTCGCATTATTGATTGTGTAGCGTCTTTTCCCTCTTTTTTAAGTTTGCCTATTTCATCTGATACGACATTACGTGTATTTTTCAGAGTTTCGACTTTTTGAAGTGTATCCCGCCTTTGCTTATCTAATGTTAAAATTTCATCGACGCAATCGTCAGCATTTTTTTTACGAATTCCATCTTTTACAAGATCGGGATGTTCACGAATAAATTTTAAATCCAGCATTTTAAATATTCCTTACCTTAAATTTAATTGTACTTCTCAAACATTCTCATCACCAAGGTAGAGAGGTAATTGATTTTTAAGGATTGTTAGGCCCCGTTCCACTCCCGACATTTTTAATCCTAACTCAACTTCCGCTTTGATGGTAATCAAACCCGATTTTAGGGGTCTTGGTGCAGGTTGTTTAAATTGAGATGATTTTACAGGAGTTATTAATTTTTTATTAAATCCAAAAATTTTACATAACGAAAGAGCAAAATCATATCTGCTTACCAAATCTGCACCGGCAATGTGATAAAGACCTGTCCGTTCAAGTTCAATAATTTTCAGAATACCAAAAGCCAAATCGTCAACAAGCGTAGGATTACCAATCTGATCATCTACAACACGTATTTGCTTATTCTCCTTCAGGTTATGATAAAGCCACAGTGCAAAATTTGATTTAACCTTTTTACCGATACCGTACAAAACCATGGTTCTTATAATTGCAGAAGGTGTACCTGCGATTCTTAAAACATTTTCACTCGCGAATTTTGTACGTCCGTAATAACTAATTGGATTTGGACGATCAGATTCCCCGTATGGACCCTTTTCTCCGTCGAATACGTAGTCTGTTGAGAGGTGTATGATTTTTGCCCCGACCAGATTGGCGGCATGAGCTAAATTTTCAACACTCCCGACATTTACACTCCATGCCAGAGCCCGCTCTTTCTCACATAAATCTACATCTGTAACTGCTGCGGTATGCACAATAATATCAGGTTCAAACTCATCAACAACCCTCCGCACCTCCTGCTTGTGTGTTAAGTCAAGTTGACGATAAGGAAATATTTCCTCATCAAATACAGACTCAGGTTCCAGTGAAACAAGCAACAACGGATAATTACTTCGTGATAGAATCTCAACCACCTTTTGCCCGAGCAGGCCATTGCTACCAGTAATAAGAATTCTTTTCATAAATTACCGCAGGCTCTCCTCGAGTACAACAGAGATATCTGTTTTTTCATCCCGATATTTTATTATGACAGGCGTATAAATTGAAAGTGAATGTTTTTGTGCAAATGAACTGCTTAATGCTCTTCCTCCTGCTACGACTACCGCATTTTCGGGGATAGTCAGAGGCAGATTGTTCTCACTACGGTAAACTTTTTCACGAATGAGATCATAAACCGGTGTTGAGCGGGTTAATATAACGCCGGCACCAATTACTGCTCTTTTCATTACAACGGTTCCCTCGTAAATTCCTGCATTCCCACCAATAAACACATCATCTTCTATAATAACAGGAAGAGATCCGACTGGTTCCAGTATTCCACCTATTTGTGCTGCGGCGCTGCAATGTACCCGTTTCCCGATCTGAGCACATGAACCAATCAAAGCATGGGAATCTATCATCGTATTTTCATCAACGAATGCACCGATATTTATATACGATGGGGGCATCATCACAACACCTGGTGCAACGTAAGCGCCATCCCGTACAACAGTCCCGCCAGGTACAATACGTACACCATGGCTAACCGAAAACCTCCGTACGCTCATCGTATCTTTATCAAAAAATTGAAATGGATCATCATTTGAATACTCGCAAAGTTCTCCCAATCGGAACGCGAGTAATATTCCTTTTTTCACCCAAATATTTACTTTCCATTCACCGGTTGATTTATCAGCCGAGCGCACCTCACCCCGATTAAGGAGTAATTTCAATTCTTCAATTGTATGAATAGCCTCCTGGCGCGGGATTTTATCACCAGGAAGTTCGTAAAAATGTTCTATTTTTTGCTGAAGTGTCATTTTGCTGACAATGCCTTAAGAATTTTCTTCATTGCAGGTCTGTGCTTTTCACTTAACTTCACCAGTGGGAGTCGGTAATTTTCTCCGATCAAACCCATCTCCGCCAAAACCGCTTTTACGGGAATTGGGCTTGACTCAATAAAATTAAATTGCATTAAATCAAGAAGTTGATTATGTATTTTTAAGGCTACTTTGAAATTTCCTTTGAGGCACAATCTTACCATATTTGAAAATTGTTTTGGAAATTCATTAGAAACAACTGATATCACTCCATCCGCACCAAGTGCCATTAAAGGAAGGGTGAGTGCATCATCTCCTGACCAGACTCCGAAACCCTTTGGTCTTTTGCGAAGGATTTCCATTATATTTGAAAAATTACCGGAGGCTTCTTTGATTCCTGCAATATTTGGAAAATCATCTGCAAGTCTTAATGTTGTTGAAACCTCCATGTTACAAGCCGTACGTCCAGGGACATTATAAAGAACAATGGGAATATTGACGGCGGAAGCAATAGCCGCGAAGTGCTGGTAGAGCCCTTCCTGCGTTGGCTTATTATAGTATGGAGTAACTGAAAGAATTGCATCTGCACCCAGTGCCTCCACACGCCGTGCTATTAAAATGGTTTTACTCGTAGAGTTGCTACCTGCCCCTGCTACTATTTTTACTCTTCCATGAACTTGCTCAACCACAGTTTCCACCACCTTCAAATGTTCCTGTTCATTCAGAGTTACACTCTCTCCGGTGGTTCCTACAGGAATAAGGGCTTCAACACCACCCTGTACCTGTCGCTCGACTAAATTTTTTAATGATTTTAAATCCAGATCACCCGTTTTTGTGAAAGGAGTAACGAGTGCGGTTCCTGTTCCTTGAAATAGAATTGTTCGTTTCATAATTTATTATAGAGAAGTTATTACATCTTTCATTGTATAAACACCTTTTTTTCCCTTTAACCATTCAGCAGCAGTAATTGCACCGAGGGCAAAACCGGCCCTGTTCTTTGCTGTGTGAATCATTTCAATTGAATCACCCTCTGAATCAAAAATAACAGAATGAACACCCACAACATGCCCAACACGTGTAGAAGTAATATGCAACTGATCAGGTTTTATTTCTTTATGCAATGTCTCACTTATAACAGATTTTTTACGGCGAATATTTTGAAGAATAATTTGTCCAAGTGCGAGAGCTGTGCCGCTCGGGCTATCAACTTTACCCTTATGATGAATTTCATTTATGGCAACATCGTAAAAGTCATATTTATCGATAAGGTGGGAGGCCACTGTAAGTACATGGTAAAATATATTCATACCGAGTGAAAAGTTGGGAGAATATAGAAGGCCAATTTTTTTCTCCTTCACAATTTTTTCAACTTCCTTTAATTTATCATACCAGCCAGTTGTACCTATGACGATACTTTTTCCGCAATCCGCCACTGCCTGAACATTTTCCACAACTGCGGTCGGGACTGAAAAATCGATACACACATCCACATCACTAAGTGATTTTCGCGTAATACCTATTGCCCCGAGATTATTTTCGATAGTAAATATTTGTTTAACTGTAATTTTTCTTTCATGAGCCACACGCTCAATTTCTTTACCCATTTTTCCATAACCAATCAGTGCAATATTCATATACACCCTCCGATTTTCATAATAACTTTGATTTAAATTTTGATAACTCATTTATACCGCTTGACCCCGGAAATTGTGCATTAAACGATGCCACTTCATTGGCATATGATGATGCTTTTATTATATCTTTCCATTTCAAATATGAAACGGAGTATGCCGCTGCATAGACATCACCACATCCTGTGGTATCTACTGCTTTTTCCGGTTTAATAGGATTAAAATCGTACCTTTTAACATTCTTGTGCTCATTTACATAAATCGTGCTTCCACGTTCTCCTCTTGTAATATGAAGTACATTTGTATTCAGTGCAAGTATATGACTTGCAAGAATATTTTCATCAGAAAACTCGTTTGTCAGTGCTTTTGCTTCCTTCTCATTCATCTGTACACCATGCAGCATAAAGAGCCATCGTCGCCAGCCCTCAAGTGGACGATAAAACCTTGTGAAATCGGGGTTTACGCCACACACAAGGCAGTGGATATCCATATAAATAGGTTTGTTTTCTTCTCTTACATGAATACGAATCTCATCCAGAGTTTCAAGTGAAATATCAAAACCTGAAATCATATTAATGATGATCATATCCGATGAGAGTGTCGGGCGAATCTTTTTAATCGGGATCTCTTCTGAAATATTTTTTGAACATTCCACGCGGCAATTGTCGGATTGATATGTTAGAGTAACCTGGTTTGTTTTTCCATTCATCCGGTAAATTGCGGATGTATCTACATTTCCATACTTGTTAAGTAAAGAGATTACCTCGTCATAGTCAGACTTACCCACGCCAAATACGGGTATAACGACATCATCTTGACCAAGAAGATTTGCCAGTGCGGCCACAGTATAGAAAATTCCGCCATAACTCTGGTTTTCCTTCCCATCAGGATATTTTATAATATCAAAACAGATATGACCCACCACTGTTATTTGCACGTTACACCTTTGCCGTATATGGGAAATTCCCGACTTCACATACGCGCCACAGATTCTGGCATGAAAATTTATTTTCGTAAAGCGCCCGACCAATTATGACAGAATCAATTCCGAGCGGTTCATATTCCTGTAATTTAAGGAGATCATCGAGCCCGCGAATACCCCCTGAAATTGTAAGATGCATCTTACTTCTTTCCGCAAGTAACTTAATAGCATCAAATCTGGGTCTTCTTCCCATTTCGTCTTCTATCACATCGGTATAGATAGCACGTTTGAAGCCGCACTCCTGAGCATTAATAACTGTTGATAATGGTGTTATACAGGAATCTTCTTCGCCCCCTTTGATTTGCACATGGAAATTTTTTGCGTTAATACCGAGTGTTACTTTGCTTTCTCCGAATTTATCAAGAATTTTCTGTGCTTCTTCGGGATCATCAATGAAGACCGTTCCTATGGTGATTCTATAGACGCCTGATGATATAGCATTCTCTGCATCTTTTAAAGTTCTTATACCTCCGCCAAGTTCAACGGGAATATCAATTTTTGAGACTATCGATCTCACAACGTCAAGATGTACAGGATATCCTTTTTGGGCACCATCAATATCTGTAATATGCAGGGCTTTTGCATTTTCCATCCGCCACAGTTTAGCAATTTCAACAGGATCGGGGCTATATTTGTCTCCAGCGATTCCCTTAATAGAGCGGGCGCAAATTCCGCCCTTGAGTTCAAGTGATGGAATAATCAGTAACATGTTTTTTCTATTTTGATGTAATAAAATGCAGAATTTTTATATTAAATTCAAACTCAATCAAACATCATAAGGTAAAATAATTTACTGCCTGATAATGAGAATCCTTTACCATAGTTATGTAAAATTATACAAAATTCTTTCTCTTCCCCGCCCCCCTCCCTGCCCATTTCTATCAGTTTTATTTATACCTTCCCTCCTAGACACATTCTCCGCTATATGCTCTCTGCTCAGTGCTATTATCTTGTTTTTCTTCCTCCCATTTTGTAATTTATGCAAACCACGATGTAACCATCTTAAAAGGAGAGTACCAGGCTGATGCGAGTTCAATTGAGATATAAAACGACCTCGCCAACTAACTCCCAAATTATCACCCGATTAAAAGAAAAACGACAATTTAATATCTTTCATCCATAATGATCAGATCCTGGATAAAAATAATAATTTCATTTATTTACATCGGCATTATGGCAGCCCTTGCCTTGATATCAGCACCTTTCAAGCGTACAGGTAATTTCTTCCATAAAATTACTAAACTTTTTGCACGTGGCACCTTAAAGATATGCGGCGTGCAACTCAATGTTGTAGGAACAGAAAACCTTGATCCAGACCAGCATTATGTTTACATATCAAATCATGCAAGTCAGTTTGATATCCCTGCAATTATTGCAGGAATTCCGGATAAAATCAGAATAATTTATAAAAAAGAACTTGAGAAGATCCCTATTTTCGGATGGGCTTTAAAATACAATAAAATTTATATTAGTATTGATAGAAAACATGGACAGAGTGCAATTCAAAGTCTTGAAGAAGCCGCTGAAAAAATTAAAAAAGGTGAATCTGTTTTGCTATTTGCGGAGGGGACCCGTTCCCCTGACGGCAATCTTCAGCCATTCAAACGTGGACCTTTTAAACTTGCAATTCTATCAGGTGTACCCGTTGTACCGGTCACGATTATAGGGAGTCATAAAATATTACCAAAAAATTCTTTAAGGATCCGTTCTGGAACCATAACGATAAAAATATCGGAACCCATATACTCAAAAGGCGAATTAGGAAAAGAATCAGAGATTGATTTACTTAACAGGGTACATACGGCTATTAAAAACAATTTATAATTAAAAAATAATTTATAAGATGTCAAAGGAAAGAAATAGAAAAAGTACTGTGGCAATAATTCCTGCAAGATTTTATTCGCAGCGCTTTCCAGGAAAACCGCTTATAGAAATTTGCGGTAAAACAATGATACAGCGAGTTTTTGAGCAGGTCATGAAGGCAAAACTTGTTGATCGGGTTATAGTAGCAACAGACCATACAAAGATTGCTGAGGCAGTTCGTGCTTTCGGTGGAGAGGTTATAATGACTCCGAAGGAAATTGCAACAGGAACCGACCGTGTAGCAATTGCTGCAAAAATATTAAAAAATACAGAAATTGTTGTTAATGTTCAGGGAGATGAACCATTAATCCCCCCTGAAATGGTTGATGAAGTTATAGACTTAATGAAAAAAAATACAAATATAATGGCTGGAACACTTGTACATAGAATCAAGTCCCTGGAAGAATTAAACAATCCCAACACAGTCAAGGTTGTAGTTGATAAAAACAATTATGCATGCTACTTCTCCCGTGCGCCGATTCCGTACATGCGTGAATATAGTAAAGTAGCATTCAGAAAATCAGACATATGGTATCGTCATGTCGGGATATACGCTTTTAGAAAAAATCTTCTTAATAAATTTCACTCCTGGGGTATTTCTAATATTGAGAAAATTGAAAAACTTGAACAACTTAGAATAATAGAACAGGGTTATAAAATCAAAATAGCGGTTACTAAAATGCAAAGTATTTCTGTCGATACTCCCGATGACGCTGAAAAAGTTCGTTCTTTAATTAAAAAGAAAGGAAATGACTGAAATGGAAAACACGGAATCAAAACACACCGTGTGGGAAACTGTGCGTAATACATTTGGCAGAGGGCTTGCTGTTATCGTCCCGGTGGTAATTACCTTCATGGTATTACAGATTCTCTTTAATGCAGTTGATGGTATTGCATCCCCATTTTTCGACAAGATATTCACAAAACATATTCCTGGTATCGGGTTTATCACGATGATTATTTTAATATTCATCGTTGGGGCTTTATCACGCAATCTTATTGCAAGAACTGCATTTAGATTTTTCGAAAAATTAATAGGAACCATACCGCTTGCCAGAACAATTTATACGGCAATGAAGGACATTATTGGCGCTTTGCAGCCTGGGAAGAAAGGAAGATCGTTCAGGCAGGTTGTAGCGATTGACTATCCCAGACAGGGTTTAAAAACTATCGGTTTTGTAACAAATGAACTTGATATACAGGAGGAGTCTAAGACCGAGGGATATATCAGCGTTTACCTTCCAAATCCTCCAAACCCCACATCAGGTTTTCTTGTGCTTGTACCGCGATCAGAGGTTCATGTGATCGATATGAGTGTAGAGGAAGGATTAAAACTTGTCCTTTCAGGAGGCATAGTAACATCGGGCTTAATAAAATACAAATTATGAGAAAAAAATATGGCACGTAATAAAGTAAAATACATTTTTATCACAGGTGGTGTAATATCCTCACTTGGTAAAGGAATTGCAGCCTCATCAATCGGACTCCTTTTAAAATCGCGGGGATTAAGAGTTACGATCCAGAAATTCGATCCCTACATTAATGTTGATCCTGGAACAATGAATCCCTATCAGCATGGTGAAGTATATGTTACTGATGATGGTGCAGAAACAGATCTTGATTTGGGGCATTATGAAAGATTTCTAGATGTAAATATGACAAAAAACAATAATGCTACGACCGGACAAATTTACAATGAAGTCATAACAAAAGAGCGCCGTGGTGATTATCTTGGAGCAACAGTTCAGGTCATTCCTCATATAACTGATGAGATAAAGAAGCGCTTTGAAGCACTTGGTAAAACGGGTCATTATGACGTAATTATAACCGAAATTGGTGGCACTGTGGGAGACATCGAGAGTCTTCCTTTCCTTGAAGCGATGCGCCAGTTGATGTATTCGAAAGGAAAATCTAATGCAATCTGCGTACATGTTACGCTGGTACCATACATAAAACATGCAGGTGAAATTAAAACAAAACCAACACAGCACAGTGTCAAAACTCTGCTTGAGATTGGAATCCAGCCCGACATTCTCATCTGTCGGTCTGAAAAACCGATAACAAAGGAAGTAAGAGAAAAAATTGCACTATTCACAAACGTTGATGTTGAATCAGTAATTGACGCACATGATGTTTCAACTATTTATGAAGTACCGCTTCAGTTTGCAGAGGAAGAAGTTGATGAAATTGTTCTTGAGAAATTAGATTTAACATGTCCAAAACCGAATTTAAAAGAATGGAAAAAATTTGTTGAACGTGTTAAGAATCCAAGAAGTGAGGTTTCCATCGCAGTTGTCGGGAAATATACTGAACATCAAGATGCTTATAAAAGTATTGCCGAAGCATTTGTTCATGCAGGAGCAGCAAACAATGTAAAGACAAATATTTCATGGGTAGCAGCAGAGGACATAGAAAAAGATGGGCCGGATAAATATCTTGCCGCGATAAACGGATTGCTGGTTGCACCAGGCTTTGGAGAACGCGGGATTGAAGGTAAAATCAGTGCAATAAAATACGTGCGGGAGAAAAAAATTCCTTTCCTGGGAATATGTCTCGGTTTGCAGTGCGCAGTAATTGAATTCGCCAGGAATGTTTGTGGTCTGACTAGAGCGCACAGCGTAGAATTTAAACAAACCGATCAAAACGTAATAGATTTGATGCTTGAGCAGAAAAATGTCACGGCCTACGGCGGAACCATGAGACTGGGGTCATATCCCTGCACCATTCTAAAAGGGACAAAAACATTCAGGGCTTATAAAAAAGATCTTATACATGAGAGACACAGACACAGATATGAAGTAAATGATGCATTTAGAAAGATTTTACAGGATAAAGGAATGATATTCAGCGGTATTTGCCCGACAAACAATCTCATAGAAATAATTGAATTATCAGACCATCCATGGTTCATTGGCGGGCAATTTCATCCCGAATTAAGGTCCCGTGCAACAAATCCGCATCCGCTTTTCCGCGACTTTGTAAAAGCTGCTATTGAATATAAAAACAGTAAAGGATAAATCTAATTCCCCGAAAAGATGAAAAAGTTAAGGGAAGTCGATTATTAAGTCTATCGGACGAAAACAGTAAATGGCTATAAAAATCACAATAACTTTTTTAATTTTTATCCTGACAAGAGTTCCCATTCATACGCAAACAATTTATTCAAGTAATCTAAAGACTGATGGTATTCTTTTAAGTAGTGGATTCTTTACGTTCGTTGCGAGTTCTATAATTGACAAATCATCTCTTCCCTCCAATATTGATGAAATTGAACTTTTATCTCCATTATCAATAAATCGATTTGATAGATCAGCTGTAAACAAATATTCTAAATCACTGGCGTTATGGAGCGACGCATTAGTTGGCATTTCAGGGGCTTCCCCTCTACTTTTATTATCACAAAAAAACATAAGAAATTCAGCAGGTACATTTTCACTTATGTACATTGAGACAATTTTACTCTCTGTTTTAGTTCCAAACTTTTTTAAATCATGTTTTGAGCGGTACAGACCTCTGGCATACAATAATGAAGTACCTATTGGAGAACGGATAAGTGTTTCGGCGCGTCATTCATTTTTTTCAGGCCATGCAACATCTGCATTTGCATCAGCAATTTTTTTATCAACAGTTTACAGCAATACCAACGAATCATCCAATAAAAAAATCTTTGTATGGACAGGATCTTTACTGCTTTCTTCTGTTATATGTTACCTGAGGTATGAATCTGGATCTCATTTTCCAACGGATATCATTGCAGGAATCATAAGCGGGACTGCAATTGGGTTTTTGGTTCCTGCTTTACATCGTTAGTGGTTACGAAAAAAAATATACATTATTTAAAAAAAACAATTTTAAGATGAATTTTTCTACACGAACTTCATGGAATCGAGAAAAGAACCCGCTTGCACTACTTTTAGAAAATTTACGTAAAGAGAACAAAAAGGTATTTGACTTAACAATTTCAAATCCGACTGAATGCGGAATACAATATCCAATCAAAGAGATAATATCAGCATTTAATAAACCTGAGATTGGAAAATACAAACCTGATCCTCGCGGTCTGGATTTTGCCCGACAAACTATCAAACAATATTACCTCACACATGGGGCATCGGTAAAAGAAGAAAATATTTTTTTAACTGCAAGTACAAGTGAATCTTACTCATTACTATTCACGCTTCTTTGTAATCCAGGAGAATCAATTCTGGCACCTCGACCTTCTTATCCCCTTTTTGATTATCTTGCCCAGATTACAGGTGTAAGTTTAAAATATTATCCACTCAGATATACAGGGGGTTGGCAAATTGATTTAGAGGCATTGAAAGAATCAATTTCTTCATCGACAAGAGCAATTATTTTAATTCATCCACATAATCCAACAGGGATGTTTTTAAAAAAACAGACGTTTGATGAAATTGTCAGTATAGCAAGCCGTCATCAAATTACTCTAATAGTGGATGAAGTATTTCTCGACTTTCGATTAATCCAGAACGGAGATGGTATGGGAACCACCGTAAATACGTCGGATGTGCTTACATTTACATTAAGCGGAATTTCCAAAAGTCTGGGTTTGCCCCAGTTGAAACTGGGTTGGATTGTTATTTCAGGCAATGAAAAATTTACTCATGAAGTCGGAGAAAGGTTAGAAATTCTTCTGGATACATATTTATCGGTAAATACACCTGTTCAATTAGCATTACCTGATTTAATCAGATGTGGGGAATCAATCAGGAAAGGGATACTGGAGCGGATAAGATCTAATTATGTATACATACAGGGACTTTTTTCAAATTTCCAATCATATCCTTGTTCAGTTCTTGAATCGGAAGGTGGGTGGTATTGCATAATCAAGGTACCGCGGACACAAACTGCAGAAGCGTGGGCAATTGAACTATTAAAAAAACACAATATACTGGTTTATCCTGGATACTTCTATGATTTTGATGATGGATTTCTCGTTTTAAGTCTGCTTACAGAAGAATCCATCTTTCAAAATTCATTAAATATTCTTGCGAAGCATATACATGAATCGGTTAGATAAAAAGGGCTATCGTGAACTTAAAGCACTGTTAAGAAAACGGACAAGAGGCAGAACTTTTTCGTAGATTCCTAAAACTTTCTGTAGAAATGATTTTTTAAGACAAACTTCTTCTTTCCATTCGACACCAGCATAGTAACTCTTATATTTAAGCCATTCCGCCATCAGATGTTCTTTCGGGAATCCCTGTGGAACTCTTGACAGTTTTTCACCTTCAAGTTCATTGAAGAGTCTGACAAAATCATCATTACAAACTATGGCTAAAAATTCATTTGATCGATCTGCAATGGATTGACGGATTTTTTTTAATTGCCGATTATCCGGCATATAAATACCGCCTCCTGCATAGACATTGTCAGGTTCTATGTGAACATAAAAACCTGCGCTATTTTGCCAATGGCCTTTGAGATGAAAGACCGCAGCCACGTTTGTTTTATAAGGTGTTTTATCGTGGCTAAATCTTGTATCACGGTAAACGCGGAAAATATTTTTTTGCGGGTTAATTTCTATTTCCGGTGCAAGTTTCTCCATATACGGCTTAAGTGATCCAATAAACATTTGCATAGGAAGTTTAACCAGGTTAAGGTATTCTGATTTATGCTGGTTAAACCATTTTCTGTTATTATTTTTCTGTAACCGGCGAAGGAACTTCAAACCTTCAGCAGGAAATCCATTAAATGGAGGAAGAATTTCATCGCGTAAATAATCTATGGAAGGCATAATTAAATATTGATTGCTTTTTTCACAAATCCATTTGAAATTTTTAACCGACGTTCCGCTTCGTTTTTTGGAATACCCAGTTTGGCCATGACAATTGCTGTTTTTACGTTACCCCCTGCCCTGCTCAGCAATAATGACGCTGATTTGTAACTAACGCCGGTTATGATCATTAATATTCTTTTTGCTCGTTCTTCAAGTTTTTTGCTATTCATCCGAAGATCGACCATTAAATTCTCGTAAACTTTTCCCATTTTGACCATTGCGGTTGTCGTTATCATATTTAATATCATCTTTTGTGCTGTTCCCGATTTCATGCGTGTTGATCCCATTATGATTTCAGGTCCGACTTCAGGACATATTAAAACATCACACAATTTCCGAAGGTGACTGAATTGTTTTTTATTTATAATTTTACGAGGATTTGTTGTTATCAAAATAGTTGAGGCACCCTGTTTTTTAGACTCACGCAATGCAGAAATAACAAACGGAGTTCTCAGGCTTGCGGCAATACCGCATACAACATCTTTCTTTTTTAACCTGATATTTTTTATCTGCTTCTTTGCATCATTTTCATCATCTTCCGCTCCTTCCTTTGCACGGAACATAGCAGTTTTTCCTCCTGCTATAATTCCGCGTATGAGGGAAGGATTCGTACCAAAAGTTGGTGGGCATTCAACAGCATCCAGAATACCAAGTCGACCGCTTGTCCCCGCCCCTATGTAGATAAGTCGACCACCATTCTTCAGAGCATTTACAACCAGTTCAACAGCTTTCTCAATGTGAGGAATCTCTTTTTTTACTGCGTCAGCAATTTTATGATCTTCCCTGTTTATTAGGTGGAGAATACTAGATGTATTCATCAGGTCAATGTTCATCGATTTTTTATTTCGTTTTTCTGTAGTCAATTGCTGCAGTTGTTTAAACAGTTCTCTTTTACTCATTTATTTTTCCCTTTTGGGCTATGATAAATTTTTTATCATAAAGTGCATCCGGTTGTAATCCATCCACAATTATCGAGTGTGTTTCTATTCTCCAATCCTTAAATAAAAATTGTGCCTTCAATATTTCATCGCTCACCTCGCCTCCCTTCCAGCAAATGATGGAACCTGGTGAGATATAATGTTTATCATCGTTAATTTTAATTAACGATTTCCTGTTTATGTCTTTTATTAATAATTTACTACTCCATTTTATAATATCTGCAAGTGGAGCTACGGCACGAGCTACAATATAGTCAAATTTACCAGAATAACTTTTATTATCTGACAAATTTTCAATCCTCGCATTTACCGCAGTCACATTATTTAAAGAAAGTTCACTGATTATATTTTCCACTGCTCCGATTTTTTTTCTGATTGAATCGATCAGGGTAACATGACTATCAGGAGACATAATGGCTACAGGAATACCTGGTAGTCCACCTCCCGTTCCTGCATCAGCGATAGAGGAGTTAGTCTTAAATCTATATTTAAAAAAAATTGATAAGGATCCGATAATATGTCTGATCCAGATATTATTAATATCTCTCCTTGATATAAGATTTATTTTTTTATTCCAATCTAAAAGTAATGAAACATATTTATCAAGAAGATGTAATTGATGATCTGATACGTTCAAATTATTTTTCTGTAAAACATTTTTGACAGAAAAAAGGTCCATTTGATTAATATAAGTTATTGATTATTATTAACTTAGATAATTGTTTCACGTGAAACCGGTACAGACCTTTATTTTAAATGTACCAATAAAACAGAAATATCGGCCCCGGTTACACCGCTGATCCGTGATGCTTGTCCGACTGAAACAGGTTTATACTTGGATAATTTCTCTTTCCCTTCTCTCGACAGTGATTTAATCTGCCAATAATTAAAATCATCAGGTATTAATATTGACTCCTGTTTTTCGAATCTTTTTACATCTTCGAGTTGACGTGTGATATATCCTTCATATTTAATTTCTATTTCTATTTGTGTCATAACCTCCCTTTTTAATTTTTCATTTTCGTTTTCAAGGAATTTAAATATTCCTAATTTCTCCCGAAGTATTTTGTCGTTATATAAATCAATTAATTTTACTTCCGGTCTTTGAATGATTTGATATAATTTTACATTTTGTGGAATCGTGCTTGTTCCGCACCTGTTAAGAAAAACATTTATAATTTCCGGTGTTATATTCGTTTCCTTCATCATTTTAATTCCATCTTTTATAAGATGGCGCTTTTTTGATACTCTTTTGTACAATGATTCCGGTAAAAGACCGATATTAAATCCGTATTCAGATAGCCTTAAATCAGCGTTATCCTGTCTTAGTAATAATCTATATTCAGCCCGTGATGTAAACATCCTGTAAGGTTCGTCCGTACCTTTACTTACTAAATCATCAATCAGTACACCAATGTATGCTTCCGATCTTTTTAATATAAATGGATCTTTTCCTTGCAATTTTAAAGCGGCATTAATACCAGCGATCAATCCCTGTGCTGCGGCTTCCTCGTAACCTGATGTTCCGTTAATTTGGCCTGCAAAATAAAGACCATCCACCAATTTTGTTTCAAGTGTTGGTTTTAGTTGATGTGGTGGAAAAAAATCATATTCTATCGCATATCCTGGTCTGAGCATTTTTACATTTTTTAATCCAGGAATACTTCTCAAACCTTCTAGTTGAATATTTACTGGTAAACTTGTTGAAAAGCCATTTACATAAACTACATTTGTATTATATCCTTCCGGCTCAAGAAAAATATGATGCTTTTCCCTATCTGAGAATCTGACAATTTTATCTTCTATTGACGGGCAATATCTTGGTCCAACCCCCTTAATTACCCCTGTAAATAATGGCGATTCGTCAAAACCTTTTCTTAAAATTTCGTGTGTTTTTTGGTTGGTATTTGTTAGAAGCATAGGGATCTGAACATTTTTAATCCTTTCATTTTGTACTGATAAGGGATCCATATTTTCGTCTCCATGCTGGAAATCTACCTCTCCGAGGTCAATGCTTCTGTAATCAATTCTGGGTGGGGTACCGGTTTTTAACCTACCCGAGATAAAACCAATCCTTTCGAGATTTTCTGTAAGTCCATATGACGCATTCTCGCCGTACCTTCCACCAGGTGATTTAACCATACCTGTATGCATTAACCCCCTTAAGAATGTGCCCGCGCATAAAATTAGTGCGCTGCACTCATATTTAATGCCTTTTGAAGTTATTACACCCCGAACTCTACTTTTTGAGTGCCTTCCATTACTCTCAATCAAAACTTCAGCTAATACATCTTCGATTATCATTAAATTTTCTTTGTTGCTAACTGCATTCTGTGCTTCAATGGAATACCACTTTCTGTCATTTTGGCACCTTGGCGACCATACAGCAGGCCCTTTTGACATATTTAGCATTCTGAAGTGAATTCCCGTTTTATCGGCAATTTTTGCCATTTCACCGCCCAAGGCGTCAATTTCCTTAACAAGATGTCCTTTTGCAGTGCCACCGATGGCTGGATTACATGACATTACGCCTATGGTACTTCTGGAAATTGTAATAAGTAAGGTTTTAAGTCCTAATCTGCTTGCGGCAAGTGATGCCTCAATTCCCGCATGTCCACCGCCTGCTACGATTACATCAAATTTATCTTCCATTTGTTTCACGTGAAACAATCCCTATTTCCCTATACAAAAATGACTGAAAATATTATTTAAAATATCCTCCGATGTTATCTCTCCTGTAATTTCTCCTATATATCTAATTGCTTCTCTGATATCGATTACAACGAATTCGTTACTTCTACCCGACTTTAAATCAGCCAGTGCAGATGCAAGGCTTTCTTTTGCTTTTATTAGTAAATTTTTATGCCTCACATTAGTAATAATGATGCTCGATTCTGGGAGATTGACTATCTGGTCATCTACTGAATGTCGGAGGATTTTTTTTAAATCGTTAATTCCCGTTCCATTATAAGCGGAGAATAAAGATTTTGGGTAAATACTTAAAACTTTAGGTATCACTAAAGCCTCGGGTTTTGGGATGAGATCAATTTTATTAACACCTATGATTATCTTTTTGCCTTTTTTCCTTTTTATAAATATTTTATTAAAATATTCAATATCATCTTCAGAAATATTTCCTGCTTCAACAATGAACATAATAACATCAGCTTTTTCGATCTGTTGTTTTGTTCTTTTTATTCCTTCTTTTTCGATTAAGTCCTGAGTTTCTCGCAAACCGGCTGTATCTACTATAGTAAATGCCAATCCTTCGATAACGACATTCTCTTCAATTGTATCCCTGGTTGTACCTGAAATATGAGTTACAATAGCCCGATCTTCTTGAAGCAGGGCATTCATTAAACTTGACTTACCAACATTTGGTTTACCGGTCAGGACAACGCGGACACCGTCTTTAAAAATTTTTCCAAGTTCATAAGAATCAATAACTTGAGTTAAAAAATCTATTAAATTTTGAATATTTTCTGCAATACTTTCTTTTTTAACTATTTCGATATCCTCCTCAGAAAAGTCAATTTCTAATTCCATTTTACTTGAAATATCAATCAGTTTTTCTCTGATCTCGTCCATTTTTTTTGACAGAATGCCTTCAAGTTGAGAAAATGAAGCCTGTAGTGAAAGTTCAGATCGGGAGGCAATAAGATCTGCAACGGCTTCTGCCTGGGCAAGGTCCATTCGACCATTCAGAAAAGCTCTTTTAGTAAATTCTCCTGGTTCGGCTAATCGTGCACCTCTTACAAGGGTTGTCTCCAATATTTTCTTTGTAATTAAAATTCCTCCATGACAACTGATCTCAACCACATCTTCTCCCGTATAAGAATGAGGTGCTCTGAAAACCGTGACCACTACATGATCAATAATGTGATCATGTTCGTCTGCAAATTCCCCATAATGAGCGGTATGAGATAATGCTTTATGAATTTCAGTTTTACCTTTAAAGCATTTATCTGCGATGTCAATTGCCGATTTCCCGCTTAATCGTACAACTGAGATACCACCTTCACCAACAGGTGTTGCAATAGCGGTTATTGTATCGTTTGGTTCATTCATGGATGGTTTGGATAATTAGATAATTTAGAAAAGTTCACAAAGAAAAACAATAGAACGGATGTAATATGTGCCCCCTCCACATAAATAATCTTAAACTAAAACCTTATTTGAAAACTTAATATTTTTTCTGAGGTAAATCTTTTGCTATCCTTGTAATCCAGCCTCCTTTGTTTTTCTTTTGTTCAACCTTTCTAAGGGGTTCACCTTTATGCTTCTTGTTAATCCAGGCTTGCTGTCCAATTGAAAGTATGTTAAATACAAAGTAATAAAGATTTAGTCCGGATGGGAAGGCATTAAACATCAACGTCAGTAGTAAAGGCATCATCCAGACCATCATTTTTTGTCGTGGATCCTTCACTGACATTTTTTGCTGTATAAACATCGTGATGCCCATGAGTAAAGCAAGTCCGCTGAACTCATTTATATTAAAAATTGGAATTCTGAATGGTAATTTTAAAACAACATCCGGTATCGAGAGATCGGTAATCCAGAGTATAAATGATGCCTGTCTTAATTCTATAGCAGAACTAAAAACTGCCCATAAAGCATAAAGAATCGGCAACTGCAAAAGCAGTGGTAAGCAACCGCCGGCAGGATTCACCCCATATTCTTTATATAACCTCATTATTTGCTGGTTCATTTTCTGGGGATCGTCTTTGTATTTTTCACGGATTTCATTCATCATTGGTTGAAGTGCTTGCATTTTTTGCATCGACTTCATACTGGTTCTTGTGAGTGGATGGAGTACGATTTTAATGATGATTGAAAAGACGATCAATACAACACCATAATTTGGAATGAACATTCTTAAAAATTGGAAGAGGGGAATAATGACGTACTCTGATATTGGTCTGATGATCCAGGCAGCGCCAAGACTCATCATATTATCGAGGCCGACACCATAACGTTTAACAACATCAAAATCGAGCGGACCAATGAATAATGTAAAACGATCGGTTTCACCTGGATTCCCAAGATAAGGCATTTCAAGAGCCATACTGTAATTTTCTTTTGCACCTTCGTCAGGTAAAGGGATTCTGGTACCTTCCAGGTATGCTCTCTTGCTTTCCTTTTGACGGGGGATTATTGCTACAGCAAAATATTTATTCCTTGTGCCGACCCAACTGACACAGCCAGAAATACTGCTGTCTCTTACAACTTCATTAAAACTTCCTGCATCTATTTCCGAAAGTTCACCACCTGCATAGGCAAAAGTTTTTGCATGATTTGATTCATCAATACTATTATGTTCAACAAATCTTATTCCTGACTCCCATGTGACCTGATACGAAAAATTTGCAATTATCTCGTTCATCCCTTCGAATCTATAAACTACATCAACAGAAAAAAGATCACCGTAAAAAATATACGTTTTTACTATTTTGCTTCTTTCATTTACCTGCAGTATAAAATCTATCTTTACCGAATCTCCCTCAGGTACTTCAATTTCTGATTTTGTTTCAGGTGTCACAAAATATAAATTCTTGGTATCAATAATTTTACCATCAGAAGTATAAAATAAGAGATTAAAATCGCCGGTTTGTGTAGAATTAATAAGATCAACAGGGTATTGGTCCCATGTTTTATATCGGGGTATTTTCCAGGACTTTATGGACCCTCCCTTTGTTACGATTTCGGTCTGAAAGTTCGGTGTTTGTATTATTAAGCTCTTACTTTTTCCAGTAGAAAGGTGAGAAAAATATTTTCCCAGAGTATCTTTGCCTTTTTGAATTTCGTTTTCATCTAAAGTTTGCGGTATTTTTTCATTCACCTTTTCCTTAACAATAACATTTTTAACTGAATCCTGTCCGTTTGTTTCCACCTTTGGTGGGGGTGGTGCATTCATCCAGAGCCATATCATTAAAACCAAACCAATTAGTACAAAACCTATGACTGCGTTTTTATCCATTTAACAACTCTCTCTTTTTATTATGGAACCGGATCATATCCACCTGGATGAAACGGATGACAACGAAATAACCTTTTAAGACCTAAATAAGATCCTTTTATTGTACCGTACTTTTTTATGGATTCAATAGCATAATTTGAACAGGTAGGGTAAAAGCGGCATGTATTTGTCGGTAAAAGCGGGGAAATAAATCTCTTGTAAATATTAAGGAAAAATAAAATCATGATAAATTTAATGGGATATTAACTCAATAATTTTTTGAAGTATTCTTTTAATATCTGAGTCAATCTCGGTATAATTAATAGTTATATCGGGATAAACTTTGTTGCAGACAAATAAAATTGCGAGCGGTTGATCAATTTTGTGCACGCAACTGTATAAAATTTTTTTATTCTTTCTATATGCTTCTCGGACCCACCGCTTAATTCTATTCCGATAAAATGCAGATCCAACTTTTTTGTTTACACTTATAGCAAAGTAGTATTTTATACTTCTCGACCGCCAGAATTGCAATGGCGAAGTATAACATAACAGGATAGAGCCTCTAATTTTTTTTCCATGGGTATATAGATATGCAAAGTTTTTCTTCCCCCGTAATATCTCTTTACGGGAAAGTTTCTCGCCAAAACCCTGAATTACTTCTGATCGCTGACCGTTAGCTTCCAACGCCCCTTGGCTCTTCTCCTTGCAAGAACTGCTCTACCATTTTTTGTTTTCATTCTTTGACGAAAACCGTGTACGTTCCTTCTCTTCCGATGACTTGGCTGAAATGTTCTCTTCATTTTTTATACCAATCTTAATTTATTTCCTGATTCGAAAAAAAGAGGATTGTAAAAACAATCCTCATCTTTTCAAAAATTTTTATCCTTAAAAGATAAGAACTTTTAAAATTTAAAACAACTAAAATTTTTTTTAAAAAAACTAATTTTTCACTTGCATAGGCGATTTTTTGTTTGTATTATCAATATCAATGGGTGGAGTTTTAATATGTTAATAACTTGTGAATATCTTTCCCAGGTTACTATAACACCTAAAATTTCAAGGGAATAAGGTATTCACAGCTTAAAGCATTTTGTTAACAAGTTAGGGTAAGTCGTTTTGTCCTTTATTTAATAATTTCCACCTGATTTTGTGAATAATCAAGGTATATTTTCATTAAAAAAGGTGTTGTATAAAAGTTGTTAACAAAGTTGTTCACACTGTGTTGAATACTACGCAACTTATTAAAACATAATAAGTTACAAGGATTAGCACCTGCGGATAAGGCAGGATGCTATTCTAAATAATCTAAGAAATACATTCAAAATGAGGAGAATACCCGCTTGGCTGAATCAAATATCATTGAATTCTGGAAAGATTTTCAGGAAATAATAAAAAAACGTACAAATCTTCAAAGTTACAAGACATGGTTTGAACCTATCCAACCGGTGGAGTACACAGATTCTGCTATCAAGTTACAGGTACCGAGCAGATTTTTCCTTGAATGGCTGGAAGAGCATTATTATTCACTCATTAATGAAGCCATTACAAAAATTTTCGGCCGTGAAATTACAATCCATTATTTAATTAAAGAAGAAGAACGAGATGAGATTCAGATAGAAGAAAATAAACTGTCGATGGACGAAACTAAAACTTACCTCCCGCAACCATCGGGATCAATTTCCATCCCCAGAGAATTGCCTCGGCCATCGACTGCAGTAACCGTTACAGCGCATAATCAAATGCTGATACCCCGTTATACATTCGAAAATTTTATAAAAGGGGAGAGCAACCAGTTTGCCCGAGCAGCAGCACTCGCAGTAGCGAACAACCCGGGTGGAACTTCTTTTAATCCACTTGTAATTTATGGCGGAGCTGGATTAGGAAAAACGCATTTAGTTCATTCAATAGGAAACCGTGTTCTGCAGAGCGGCAAGTCGAATAATGTGCTGTATGTTTCCAGTGAAAAATTTACTGTCGACTTTGTCGAATCCATTCAACGTGATTCCGTTTCAGAATTTTTAAATTTCTACCGTGGTGTCGATTTACTCCTGGTTGATGACATCCAGTTCTTTTCAGGTAAGGAAAAAACTCAAGATATATTTTTCCATACTTTTAATGCATTGTACCAATCCGGAAAACAAATAGTCCTTTCTTGCGATCGTCCGCCAAAGGATTTAAAAGGACTTAATGAACGGCTTATTTCAAGATTCCAGTGGGGATTAACTGCAGATATTCAACCGCCGGATCTTGAAACTCGAATTGCAATTTTACTGAAAAAAAGTAGCGATGATGGTATTGAATTGCCAAGAAATGTTATTGAGTTTATCGCAGCAAATGTTACCTCAAACATACGTGAACTCGAAGGATGTTTAATAAGTTTACTGGCGCGTTCATCACTTGAAAATCGCGATATCACATTAGAACTTGCACGCGATGTGGTTCAATCTATTGTTGGTGAGGTCAAAACACATATTACCATTGAAGAGATTCAAAAAACTGTTGCAGAACATTTGAATATTCCAGAAGATCTGTTACGCGCAAAGACAAGAAAACAGGAAATTGCCAATGCACGACAAATAGCAATGTATTTGTCAAAGGAATTAACAAATTCATCACTTAAAACAATAGGACTTCATTTTGGTGGCCGCGACCATAGCACTGTAATCCATGCCTGTCAGACAATTGAGGATCTTATCAGTACAGACTCAACTCAAAAAAACATGGTACTGCAGATAAGAAAAAAACTTGAAGGTGTTATGCGTGGATAAGTATGTTTAAAATTCATTTAATTCTGTTTATTGATTCTGCATAACCTGAGTTTTAATGAGGAGATTTAAATGTGGTGTTTATATATTATGCTTCTTCCACAAAAAATTAAACATCTTTTCACATTCTATGCTACTATAAATTGAATAAAAATAATATCCTTAATAACATATTAACATATACACACTCTTTATTATAATGACAGTTTTAAAATATCTCTAAATTATTATAATATAAATCCTTAGAAATGCTCAATCATTGGATTTTATATTATATTTTCGTAAATTTTACAGCAAAATTTTATCCAGGAACCCACAAAACAGGACACAACAATGAAATTTTCTACAACAAGTAATGAATTACAAAAAGTACTGGGTAACATCGGCGGCGTAATACCTACCAAGTCGACATTGCCAATATTGGAAAACTTTCTTTTTCAGCTTCAGAAGGATACTTTAAAAATTACCGCAACAGATCTTGATATAACTACAACCGTAGAACTTACGGTAAAAGGTTCTGAAGATGGAACAATAGCAATCCCCGCTAAAAAATTATTTGAAACCGTACGTTCGCTGCCTAACGTTAATATTGATTTTTCAGCAGATACAAGTACAAATAAAATTATAATGGCCACACAAACCGGTGAATATAAACTCACAGGAGAGTCAAGCGAAAACTATCCTTCTTTCCCTTCCTTTAAAGGAGAGAATAAACTGGATATGAGCAGCGACCTTCTTAAAAGGTTAATAAGTAAAACATTATTTGCTGTAAGCAATGATGAATTACGTCCCGCTATGATGGGAATACTTTTTCAGATACGTAAAAACGAAATGAGGGCGGTATCAACGGATGGTCACAGATTGGTCAGGATTATTGCATCAAAATTTAAATCTGAAAACAGCGAACAGGATATTGTAATACCCGCAAAAGCGGTTAATCTTGTAATAAAATCTTTATATGAAGACAGGACAACAATTTCATTTGGTGAAAATCACGCAAAATTTGTAATGGGTAATATGGTGCTCATAACTCGTATAATTGAAGAGAAATATCCTAATTACGAGAGCGTGATACCTAAAGATAATGATAAAATTCTTATCGCAAATAAAGATGAAATACTATCATCAGCAAGACGGACAGCATTATATGCAAGTGCTTCAACGCACCAGGTAAGGTTTTCAATTAAGAAGGGAACACTTAAAATTTCCGCCGAAGATGTTGAGGTTGGAAGCGAAGCATTTGAGAAACTGGATTGTGATTACTCCGCAGAAGAAATGGAAATTGGTTTTAATGCCGGTTATATCATCGACATACTTTCTCACATAGACACTGAGGAAGTTATGTTTAAATTTAACTCTCCCACCCGAGCAGTTATTGTAGAACCCGTCAAGCAACAGGAGAGTGAAGATTTACTAATGCTGGTGATGCCGGTCCGATTAAATGTATGATTACCATGAACGCATGTTCCTTGCCAGATTAAGTTTAAAAAACTTCCGGAATCACAAAAATTCTTCATTTGAATTCAATAAAAAAACAAATGTGCTTCTGGGTGAAAATGGTCAGGGAAAGACAAATGTAATAGAAGGCATCGCTTACCTGAGTCTTACGAAAAGTTTTTACGCAACACACGATGCTTATGCAGTGAATCTGGGCCAGAATTTATTTGAAGTGGAAGGTGTTTTTATTAAAGATTCGGACAGGGAATATAGTGTACGCCTTGCATATTCGCTTGAAAAGCGGGAGAAAATTTATTCAATTAATAAAGGTGTTGTAGAACAACTTACAAACGTTATAGGTAGATTCCCTCTTGTAATTTGTTCCCCCGAACATGCTCCAATTACTTCAGAAGGACCATCAGAAAGGCGGAAGTTTGTTGATTTGATACTTTCTCAATCAAATGCAACATATTTTAAAAATCTGATTGATTATAGAAAAGTTTTACGTCAGAGAAATGCAATACTACTTGAAGGATTGAAATCTAAAAAAAATTTTGATGAAGAACTTGAACCGTGGACTGAACAACTTCTCCGACATGGAAGTTATATTATGCTGAAAAGGAAACAATTTATTAACGAGTTTGGAGAATTCATTACATTTGCATATAAAAAAATCGTTAATGAATCAGAAGAACCTTCTCTCGAATACGAACCTTCAGTTGATGTGCGCGAGGCTTCTTCTGATAGCGATATATATGACCTGTTTAAAAAGAAGATTAATGAAAAATCAAATGAAGAGAAAAAGATGGGCACTTCACTGCTCGGACCGCACAGGGATGAATTTAAAATGATGATTAATAATCTTGACCTGAGACGGTATGCTTCGCAGGGCCAACATAAAACTTTTCTTGTTGCTATGAAAATAGGTGAATTTAGATACCTGCTCGAGAGATGCGGAGAACCACCTGTACTGCTACTAGATGATATTTTCAGCGAACTTGATAGAGAAAGATCATCAAATCTACTGTCTTATACAGGTACTTTAAGTCAGACATTTATCACCACAACAAATCCGATATCATTTGAAAATGTACTGACAGATAAAAATGATGTTACAACATTCTATATTAAAAATGGTATAGTCGAGAGATATGAACCGGTATGACAAAAGCAATCGGAACAATTTTAAAAAAGGTTGTCAGGGATCTTCATCTAGGGAAGAAGCTTCTCCAGTATGAGGTTGTTAACGAATGGGAAAAAATAGTGGGAAAAAAAATAGCGAGCGTAACCACAGTAGAAAAAGTTGTGGACGGGAAATTAATTGTCAGAGTAAAATCATCAGCCTGGCGAAATGAACTTTCATTTTTAAAAAAGGAAATTATAAAGAAAATTAATAAAAAATTCATGGAAGAAATTATAACAGATATTATTTTTAAGTAAATACTATATGAAAATTGATAATAAGAAAAAAGAAAAAAACAAGGAAAAACAGATTGAATTGAAAAAGAAACAAACTCACGGCTATACTGCCGACGACATAACGGTTCTGAAGGGTCTCGAACCTGTAAGACAAAGACCGGCAATGTATATCGGTGATGTTTCTATGCGTGGACTTCACCACCTTGTATATGAAGTTGTAGATAATTCAATAGATGAAGCACTTGCCGGATATGCGAAGAATATTTCTGTAACAATAAACAAAAATGGCTCCATTACGGTGGTGGATGATGGTAGAGGTATTCCAACCGATATACATCCAGGCGAAAAAAAATCTGCACTTGAAGTGGTTATGACCGTCCTGCACGCCGGCGGAAAGTTTGATAAAAACACTTATAAAGTTTCAGGTGGTCTGCATGGCGTCGGCGTTTCTGTTGTAAATGCACTGTCTGAATGGCTGGAAGTGGAAGTTTATAGAGATGGAAAAATCTGGTATCAAAAATATAACCGCGGTAAACCACTTGATGAAGTAAAAGTAATTGGAAAAATTGATCAAAAAAAGACAGGCACAAAAACAACATTTCTTCCTGACGGCGAAATCTTTAAGAATAGGAATTTCAAATTTGAAACAATTGCTGAACGACTCAGAGAACTGGCATTTCTTAATCCTGAAGTGGAGATAAGCATACTTGATTTAAGACAGGGACAGGAACAGCAGGACAGATTCCATTTTAAAGGAGGTTTAATTGAATTTGTAAAATATATCGACGCCACGCGCCCGTCAATTTTACGAAAACCTATTTATGCAAAAGGACAGGTAAAAGATGAAATGGGCCGGCTGGTCGAAGTTGAAGTTGCACTTCAATATAATGATCAGTTTAATGAGAATGTTTTCACATATGTAAATAATATTAATACTCTCGAAGGTGGAACACACCTGATCGGTTTCCGAAGTGCACTAACTAGATCGTTGAATAGTTATGCCTCAAAAAATAATTTGGTTAAAGAAAATGGCGTACAACTAACAGGAGACGATTTCCGTGAAGGTCTGACTGCTGTCCTGAGCGTCAAGGTGCAGGAACCACAATTTGAAGGACAAACAAAAACAAAACTGGGGAATAGCGAAGTAAAAGGAATTGTCGAAACTATAGTTGGAGATCAACTTGCAGTCTGGCTTGACGAAAACCCCACTGACGCAAGACGAATTATTGACAAATGTCTGCGTGCCGCAGAAGCAAGAGAAGCCGCACGAAAAGCGAGAGATATCGCAAGAAGAAAAAGCGCACTTGAAACATCAAGTCTGCCAGGAAAACTAGCCGATTGCTCAATAAATGATCCCGAACATTGTGAACTTTACATCGTAGAGGGTGATTCAGCCGGCGGCAGTGCAAAGCAGGGAAGAGATAGACGCTTCCAGGCAATTTTACCAATAAAAGGGAAAATACTAAACGTCGAAAAAGCACGATTGCATAAAATACTGGAGAACGAAGAAATAAGATCTATATTCACTGCAATTGGGACAGGTGTTGGTGAAGACTTTGATGCAACAAAAATACGTTATGGAAAAATAATTCTGATGTGCGACGCAGATGTGGATGGGTCACATATTCGTACACTTTTACTTACGTTGTTCTTCAGATATATGAAAGAATTAATTGAACTAGGACATGTTTATATCGCACAACCTCCACTGTATAAAGTAAAAAAAGGTAAACAGGAAATGTATGCTTATGATGAGGATGAACGTGATGCGATAATAAAACGACTGAAAAGTGAAAAGAGAGGAAATAAAGGTGGAGAGACAGAAAGTCCTCCTGCAGAGGTAGAGGAAGGAGCAGTTGTATCTGATGGTATTTCAGTTTCCAGATTCAAAGGACTTGGTGAAATGAATCCGGAACAGTTATGGTTTACGACGATGAATCCTGAAACACGGACAGTCCTTCAGGTAACAATTGAAAGTGCTGCAGATGCTGATCGAACATTTTCTATTTTGATGGGCGATGAGGTGGAGCCCCGTCGCGAATTTATTGAAAAGAACGCTAAATACGTACGCAATCTTGATGTTTAATTTATTATAAGTAAAAACCCCGAGAGGAAAAAATGGCAGTTGTGAATGAAAAAGTAATTCCTGTTGATATAGAAGAAGAAATGAGAGGTTCGTATATCGATTACGCCATGAGCGTAATTGTTGCACGCGCTCTTCCGGATGTAAGAGACGGAATGAAACCCGTTCACAGACGTGTGCTGTTTGGAATGCATGAGCTTGGACTCGCGAGCAACCGACCGCATAAAAAGAGCGCCCGCATTGTGGGTGAGGTACTGGGTAAATATCATCCCCACGGAGATACAGCGGTCTATGATACCATGGTCCGCATGGCGCAGGATTTTTCACTCAGATATCCACTTGTTGACGGACAGGGGAATTTTGGATCAATAGATGGAGATGCACCAGCTGCTATGAGGTATACCGAGGCCCGTCTTTCCCGAATTGCCGAGGAGATGCTTAAAGACCTGCAAAAAAATACAGTTGACTTTCTTCCAAATTTTGATGATACGCTTAAAGAACCCGCTGTTCTGCCGTCATTAATACCAAATTTATTGCTAAATGGTACATCAGGCATTGCAGTCGGAATGACAACCAATATCCCCCCACACAACCTGAATGAAATTATCGATGGATGTATCGCTGTAATTGAATCGAGTAACCTGCCTGATGAAAAATTATTTAAAATAATAAAAGCACCCGACTTCCCGACGGGCGGGATAATTTATGGATATGAAGGGGTGCGGGACGCTTATAAAACTGGAAGAGGCCGTATCGTTATTAGAGCAAAGGCAAACATTGAGACAGGTAGAACCGACCGCCAGGCGATCGTTGTTACTGAAATACCCTATCAGGTTAATAAGGCTGTATTAATAGAAAGAATCGCGGAACTTGTTCGTGATAAAAAAATAGAGGATATCTCTGACATCCGCGATGAGTCGGATAAAGACGGACTTCGAATAGTCATAGAACTAAAGCGGGATGCAAATGCATCTGTGGTATTGAATAATCTGTACAAACATACACAGATGCAGACTACCTTCGGAGTTATTATGCTTGCCCTCGTTGAAGGTAGACCTCAAATACTTACACTCCGTCAGATGATTGATCACTTCATTAAACACCGCAATGAAGTAATTGTAAGAAGAACAAAATATGACCTTGATGAGGCAGAGAAAAAAGCACACGTGCTTGAAGGTTATATAATTGCACTCGACAACATCGATGAGATTATAAAATTAATTAAAAAATCAAAAGATGTTCCAACCGCTCAGGAAGGATTAATGAAACGGTTCAAACTTTCTGAGATTCAGGCAAAAGCAATACTGGATATGCGGTTACAGCGACTTACAGGTCTGGAGAGAAAGAAGGTCGAAGAGGAATATAAAGAAACTATAAAACTGATTGAGAAGTATAAATCGATTCTGGCAAGTAAAAAACTTCAGTTGCAAATAATAAAAGAGGAACTTCTTGAAATAAAAAAGAAGTATGGGGATGAACGACGCACTGAAATTATTTATAAAGCGGAAGAATTCAGTGTCGAGGATATGATAGCAGAAGAGGATGTTGTCATTACAATAAGCCATGGTGGATTTATTAAACGTTTCCCGGTTTCCGGCTACAGAAGGCAGGCGCGAGGCGGTAAAGGTGTTACAGGTGCAACAACAAAGGAAGATGATTTTATTGAGCATATGTTTATTGCCTCCACGCATGATTACATATTATTCTTCACCGATGCAGGAAAATGTTACTGGTTAAGAGTTCACGAAATCCCTGAAGCGGGAAAGATGGCAAGAGGGAAATCAATAGTTAATTTAATTGCCAAGAATCCTGAAGAAAATATTGCAGCGTTTGTACCCGTTAAGGAGTTTGATGAGAAATTATATATTTCCATGGTGACAGAGAAAGGTTTAATCAAAAAAACCTCTCTTTCAGAATATGCAAACATCAGGAAATCAGGTATCGCTGCGATTTCTCTGCAAAAAGGTGATTGCGTTATGGATGTTAAAGTAACGGATGGAACACAGGATATTATCATCGGAACCTACAACGGAATGGCAATAAGATTCCATGAGAGGGAAGCCAGACCGATGGGGCGAACTTCCATGGGAGTGCGAGCAATTAAACTTAATAAAAGCGACCGTGTAATTGGTGCTGTGGGGATACGTCGCCGCGGTACCACTATTCTTGTCGTTGCTGAAAATGGTTACGGAAAAAGAAGTGAACTTGAAGAATATCGTGTCAGTCATAGAGGCGGAAAAGGTGTGATTACTTTCCGCGTTACAGAAAAAACAGGGCATGTTGTTGCAATCAAAGAGGTTCTGGAAAATGATGATATTGTTGTTGTCACAACCCAGGGTGTTATTATTCGTCAGCCGGTAAAGTCGATAAGAGTCGCGGGGAGAAATACACAGGGCGTGCGGTTGATCCGACTTGAAGGAGAAGACAAAATTGCTGACACTGCTGTTGCCCCGGCGGAAGATGAGGTAGAAAATTCCAATGATAATACTGATAACAGTAAACAGAAATTGTCGGAAGATAATAAATCAACAAATCCCGAAACTAAAAAGAAGAAAAAAGGTAAAAAGTAAATCTTTTTATATTAATCTATCGGCAATAGAAATGTAAAGGTGCTTCCTTTACCAACCTCGGATTCTGCATATATCTTACCATTGTGGGCTTCGATAATACTGCGGCAGAGCAATAAACCCAATCCTGTTGTTTTCCGTTCCGGTAATTTACCGTCAATGAATATCTGATGCTTATCAAATATCAGAGGGAGAACATCTGAAGGAATACCAACACCTGTATCGGTGATTGAAACAGAAATATATTCACGCTGCCTCTCATCCTCCATTATTAACTGCGTTGCAACTTTTACATTGATAGTACCATTATTTGGAGTATATTTAAGTGCATTATCCAGAAGGTTATTTACCACCTGTTCAATTTTTGCAGGATCGACTTCTACTGTTGGCACATTTCCTGTGACTTCAACATTCAGTTTTATATTTTTAGATTCAGCATGTAACTGATAACGTGAACAGAGAGAGGGGATAAGTTCGTCGAGATTTGTAGGAAACTTTTCAAGTTCAACTCTGCCGGATTCAAACATGTTTAGGTCAATCATATCGTTCAGAATTGCATCCATCGTTAGCATTGCGCTGTTTGCGCCGGCGAGGATACTCCGCTGTTGTTCGGTTAATGTTCCTGATGAATCCTGTTCAAGAAACTCAAGTGATGATTTTATTTTCCGAAGAGGTGTCAGAAGATTATAGAGAAGTTTTGAATTGAAAGCAGATTCAACTTCCCTTATTCTAATTTCTGCGATATGCGCCCTCAAAACATTTTTAATGCGATTGAGCAGTTCTTCCAGTGTCTGGACTTTAGATAAAAATTCTTTTGCACCCAATTTTATAGATTTTATTGCCAGTTCAATTTCCTGAGAACCGGTTATCATGATACAATCGGTGGAGGGAGACTCTCTTCTTATAATTTCCAAGACTTCGAGACCACCCATTTTCGGCATACGGATGTCAAGTAGTGCTAGATCAAAAGTGTATTGCCTTGAAAGATTAACGGCTTCTTCACCATTTCGAGCTTCGGTTACAAGATAACCTTCTGCCTCAAGGGCGGATGCTATTAACATCCTAAAATCATCTTCATCGTCAACGACCAGTAACTTTGGTTTATTTGTTGTAGTCATAATTTTTTCTCTTATATAAAAAATTTACATTAATTGTATGTAAAATCAAGGTAAAAAACAAACTGATGATATCATAATAATATTCGATACAAGAAATAAATTAATCATATGAAATGTTTTAAAAGTCTATCTATTTACCTGATCAGCTATATAGAACCAGATCAAGACCTGAAAATCCAGCATGTTTATTTATTTCATTATATTTTTATATTAAACTTAAAATTGCAACAAACTCCGCATTCTGTATGACTTTGTATTTTTTTTTAACACATTACGTCTCCAATAATTGAATATTACAAAATATGTAATCTACCTCAATTCATATATCGTCGGCTTTATCATATCATTAAGGATTGTATTGACCATGAAGATAGTTCCGACGATATCGATAAATGCCCCTTTTTGCTGGCTGCTCAATTTGTTAGCGGTTTCCTGTTCGATCAATTCGATAGAGAATTTTAATTTTCGGAGCGGTGTAAGTCTATTATAGAGAAGTTTTTAAGGTAGAAACCTATAGCAGGTCTTTGATTCAAAATTCTTCTATTTGCATTTAGTAAAATTCTTAAATGGTTCAAAATTTTTTCAATAAGATGAACTTTTAAGGCCAACTTTTTAACCAGTATTATAAGCCACAATGTGAAATTATTATTAATCAGGTAATGGAGATTAAAAAATGACTTCAAGTGGAAAGGAAATCATCCGGTGTGATGCCTGCTTGCTTTAAAATCGCTCTCAATGTTCCTTCGGGTATGTCTCCGAGATGGTTCGGGATGGTTGTGTATCGGTTGGTTGTGGGGTTATATCAAATCTCATGACTTCCTGCTGCCTGCCGATGGAACGTGAAACCAAATTGACGCAAGCGCCTCGTAATTTCTCGGTAATTGAAACCTCCAGTCGGTCCATATCAGGATGCGACAATCAATGGGTAGTCGAATGATTCGGCGATTGGTTCAAAACGGATCGTATCAGCGTTCCCCGATTGAGCCTCAAGCAGTTTCCTGCAGACATCTCTGGCAATTTCAAGTGTTTCAGTTACTGTACGCCCCTGAGCAACAAGCCCTTGTACATCCTCCGAAGTTGCGAGGTACAAATCTTCAGGAAGTTTTTCGATGTGAATTTTTATAATACGTTCCATATTTATTCTGTTTTATTTTTCAATGTTACCAATATTATTCTTAGATAATTTAAGAAATAGCCATCAGATATTCAAACTAACTTTATTTAATTGAAATGATTCTGACATGAAACAACTAATTTTAATTCCCTTGTCACCTGTTTTATTCTATTTGTTGAGAGAATCTCAAACCCCCCAGTACATTCTTGTATCTGGGGAATGTGCTTGGTTTAACACTATATTGGGAGTGTCAAATAATTCTAAAAAATAGTCCATTTCCTGATCTTTTCTCTGGAAGCCTCATCAATTTTACCCTGTTGATTTAATTATCAATATTATTATATTAAAAAGAAGTGATATATCGCACTGACGGTTTTTTAAAAATATGCGAAATTATAGATTATAAACAGGATATATAGATGCCCATTAAAAATAAATCATTCCGCACTTTTTGGATTTTCCAGTTATTATTATTCATTACTTTTTCCCTCTCAAGTTTAATTGCTCAAACATCTTCAAAATGGGATAATATACCCGATAAGGTCAGGGAAAGAAAAGCATTCAAGCGTTTTGAGTGGTTCTATCGACAACGTGCACTTCCTGAAGATGAAATACCCGAAGGCGCTATCGAACGTGCGCGGGAAGAGGAAATTATTAAAGAACGAAAAAGCCAGCGAACAATACAATCTGCAGACCTTAACTGGACACCGATCGGACCTACAGGTGTTGTTTCTACCTGGCCTTCTCAATGGGGTGTGGTAAGCGGACGTGTACGTGCGATTGCTGTTCATCCTGCAGATCCAAATACTGTGTATCTCGGACCGGCTGCGGGCGGTATATGGAAGACCACCGATGGCGGAACAACATGGCAGGATGTTGGTTTTAATCTCGCCTCCCTTACATTCGGTTCCATTGCTATCGATCCCTCCAATCCAGATATTGTTTATGCCGGTGCGGGTGAAGCAATAGAATATTTCAATGCTGTTACTTATACTGGTAAGGGACTTTTCAAATCAACCGATGCAGGGGCATCATGGACACAAATTACGAGTGGATTTGGAACGCAAACACATTTCGGCGCTGTGAAAGTGAGTCCAACCAATCCCAACATGGTTTTTGCTGCACTTGCGAGTGGGTATTGGCATTTGGGAAATCCCACGAACGAAGGATTGTGGCGAAGTACAGATGCAGGAATAACATGGACTCGGACTCTGAATGTTCAGGATGGTTTTGATGTTCTTCCTCATCCCACGACTGCTGGTCGGGTGTATGGGGCAACAGGTGGTGGAGTAACATCAGCAGGTTTTTATATTTCTACAAATAATGGTTCGTCCTGGACGAAAAGTTCCACAGGGTTACCAGATGGTTTACAAATAGGCCGTATTCAGATCGCTCTTTCTCCATCTCAACCTTCTACAATTTATTCACTGATATATACTCAATCTGATACAATGAAGTTATATAAATCTACCAACGACGGAGCTAACTGGTTTTCGACAGGAAGTAATTTTTATAGCGGTCAGGGTTGGTATGATCTGGTAATCGGTGTCAACCCGACGAATGTCAATGAGGTTTACATCGGCGATGCTGAATTGCGCAGGTCAACAAACGGAGGAACAAGTTTTTCTTATGTTGGCGGAAGTTACTGGAACCAGTCGATGCATGTGGATTTTCATTATATGGTTTTTGCACCCTCAAATTCTGCTTATCGATACGTGGGATGCGACGGCGGCGTCTATCGGAGTACAAATAACGGTACTTCATGGGTCAATTTAAACAGTTTGCCAACCCTCCAGTACTATCGTATTTCATCACACCCGACCAATCAAAATATTCTGCTTGGCGGTGCACAGGATAACGGACTATATCGCAGCACGAATGGAGGATCTGGAACCTGGGGGCTTGTTAGTACTGGTGATGGAATGGAGTCTTTTTTTGATCATACGAATCCGAATGTAGTTTATGCATCCACACAAAACGGAGGTCTTGTAAAAAGCACAACTGGTGGAAGTTATGGTTCTTTCAACAGTATTAAACCGGCTACAGGTTCGGAGCCATGGGCATGGACCGCTCCATTCTTTATGCATCCCACAAACAACCAGATTATTTATACTGCCACAAACCGCCCATGGCGGTCCACCAATGGCGGTAGCACATGGTCGGCTTTAACAGGAAGCGCTCTTACCTCTTCCGCAATTAATACTATGGCTCAAAGTCCGATAAACCCGGACAACATGATACTTGCAGGCAGTGAATATACGACAAATCCTCCTATTTATGTTTCATCAAATGGTGGTACTACATGGACTAATGTGACTGCAAATATCGGCGGGTCTGCAAGATATGTAAGTCGAGTTGTTTTCCACCCCATTCAGGGATCAACAGTATTTGTGGTGCGCTCAGGTTTCGGTGCGGGTAATAAAATTTACCGTAGTACAAACTTGGGATCAACCTGGACAAACATCTCAGGAGATCTTCCCGATGTACCTCACAATGATTTATTCATAGATCCTGTTATCCCGAGTCACATATATACCGCAAATGATCTTGGAGTTTACCGTACCACAAATGACGGCGTCACCTGGATAAGGCAGGGTAATAATTTTCCTTATGTTCCAACACATGACTTTGATTATTTTAGTTATGGCGGAGTACGAATTCTCCGCGCCGCAACACATGGCCGTTCTGCATATCAGGCAATATTACCCGCTTCACCGTACACCGGTCCAACAATTACTTCAATTAATCCTGTTTCAGGAAATATCGGCACCGTCATTACAATAAATGGAAGCGGATTTGATCCCTTAATTTCTAATAATATTGTTTATTTTGGCGGAGTCAAAGCAACGGTAATATCAGCATCTTCGACTTCACTTGGTGTGGCAGTGCCTGCAGGAGGTTCATATTCTACAATTTCGGTGACATCGGGAAACCTTACTGCATATTCATCTACATTTTTTAAAATAAACTTCACAACCGGTTCAGGTATTATTGACACCGCTTCGTTTGCCGGTAAAACCGATTTTCCAACACAAAATTCACCGCTGAGCGTTACAGTTGCAGATATAGACAACGATGGTCAATTAGATGCGGGGGTATCAAATTCAGGAAGTAGTTCGATTTCAATATTAAGAAATACCAGTTCCGGAAACATAATTTCTTTTACACCGAAAGTCGATTTTAATCTGGCTGATGCAAGTCCGGGAAATTTAACATCCGGTGATCTGGATGGCGATGGAAAACTTGATATTGCCGCTTTACGGCAAGCGAATAATTCTATTGGCGTTTTCCGAAACACAAGTAGTGTAGACTCGATTTCTCTGGCAGTGAGACAGGATTTTAGCGTACCTTCCAGTCCATCTGATCTTGTCATAGTAGATATTGATCTTGATGGGCAACCCGATATTTCGGTAACAAATGGTACCAACATGACGGTATTGCGAAATACTTCGAGTGTTGGAAGCATCAATTTTGCTTCAGGGATCAATTTCACCGCAGGGAGTGGTCAACGAAGTATCACTATTGCTGATTTTGATGGGGACGGAAATCCAGATGTTGCAACCATAAACAGCAATACACTTTATATTTTCAGAAATTTAAGTGTTTATGGAAATGTATCTTTTGCCTCACCAATACAATACCAAAATTTTACTTCTGCAAATAAAATTGTTACCGGTGATGTCAATAACGATAATAAACCCGATATATTGGTCATAGACAATTTTGATAACACATTATCCGTATTCAGAAATCAATGCAGTGTTGGAAATATTTCCTTTGCTACACGAGTTGTTTTTATCACTGGAAGCGGCGGATCATGGGTTGCAGTTGATAATTTAAATGGGGACTTAAATCCTGATGCAGTTATAACTAATTCTGGTGATAATACCATTTCCGTTTTACGAAATCTTGGTTCGGGAATATCATTTGACGCTAGAGTTAATTTTGGTGTTGGAATATCTCCCCTGGGTTGTTCTATAGGTGATTTTGATGGAAATGGGGCGCCAGAATTAATTTCCGTGAATCAAACTGACAATTCTATATCTGTTTTAAGGAATCGTCTTGCAGACACCTACAACATAAACGCATCGGTAGTTGGAAATGGATCTATAAATCCTACAGGAAATGTTTCTGTTTTGCATGGATCTAATCAAACTTTTATAATCACCCCTGCTATCGGTCATCATATTGATAGTATAATTATTGACGGCATTCGTGTAGATTCTCTGTCAGGTTATACCTTTTATAATGTTACGTCTAATCATGCAATTACTGCATATTTCTCTATCAATCAATATACAATTACCGCAAGTTCAATAGGTAATGGAACCATTACACCATCAGGTTCGATTCCAGTTACGCATGGTGCAAACCAGTCGTTCATTCTGGCACCGGATGCTCATCACCATATTGATAGTATTTTAGTTGACGGTATAAAAGTGGATTCGATTAACAGCTACACATTTATTGATATTGATACAAGTCATACAATTACAGCATATTTCTCTATCGATACTTATACAATTCTTTCATCGGCAACATACAATGGCTGGATAAATCCATCGGGCAACATCGTGGTGGCTTACGGATCAGATCAGACTTTCACATTTGGACCGTATTCGTATGCAGTATTTGACAGTTTATTTGTTGACGGAGAATATGTTGATTCTACGTCAAGCTACACATTTTACAATGTGACGGGAAATCACACCATAAATGCAAAATTTTTGTCTACAAGTCATACAATAACTGTTATTCAAAATGCGAATGGTACTATTATTCCCGGCACAGTTCAGGTACTGCCTGGAGATACGATTACTTTTCGGATAGTTCCTGACGAAGGTTTTTATGTTGACAGTTTATTTGTAGATGGTATTTACATCGGATCCGATACGAGTTACACATTTTATAATGTTTCTTATCCCCATACTATTTACGCAGTATTTTCGGATGTTTACGTACACCATTATCAGGGGATAGCTGGATGGAATTTATTTTCACTTCCGATTAAGGTTCAGGATCCCATGATTGAGGTTTTATTCCCAGATGCTACATCAAAATCTTTTAAATATCGCGATGGATACATTGCGATGGATACTGTAGATAACAGTTGTGGGTTCTGGATAAAATTTGATTCAAATGAGACGATAACGATACGCGGCAAGATTATTCCAAGAGATACTATTATAGTTGAATCCGGCTGGAATATTATCGGATCGATATGGAAACCGGTTCCCGTATATTTAATATCTTCCAATCCACCCGGCATCGTTACTTCAAACTTCTTTGGATATGATGGGACAAGTTATTTCTCTTCGGATACTATTGAACCAGGCATGGGATACTGGGTAAAGGTCAATGAAACCGGCTCATTGATTTTATCTTCAAGTCAATTAAATCTTAATTCACAGATAAGGATCGTCCCTACTGCTGAACAGCCCCCCGCAGCTCCCGATAATAGGGTAATTTCAGAGAACGAAGTACCGAAAGATTATACACTTTTTCAATCTTATCCAAATCCTTTTAATCCAACTACAAAGCTGATATATTCATTGCCCGTCGAGAGCCGGGTGAAACTTACAATATTAAATCCTCTCGGTCAGATTGTTGAGACGCTTGTGGATGGGATCAAATCTTCGGGATATCATTCCATAGAATGGGATGCAAACCGATTGGCAAGCGGAGTTTATTTTTATCGAATCGAGGCAATGGATGTTCTTAATCCATCTATATTCTTTGTACAGACTAAAAAAATGGTATTGGTTAGATAAAAAAATATTAATTTTTAAGTTTCTATCCCAACTCTAGTGGATTACTCCTACCCGTTTCAGCGGCTCACTAGAACCCTTGTTATACTTTTTCGGACAGTCCGGAGGTAAGGTTACGAGTTAAAATTCTTATAAATATCGCTAATCATTTTACTTTTCGCTTGATTTGTTTTCTGGTATTCCCTATATTTTTTCGAGTGCCTCTATTGCTGGTTTAAGAAATGAATCGGAAAGTATTTATAGCATCAAACATTGCCACATCACTTTCTCATTTCCAAAATATTACCTGTTCCAAGGTAAAAGACTATCAACTAAATAATAATAATTTAAAAATTTCTGGAGGGATTTCTATATGAAATATTTATTAGCAATTCTGGTGTGCGGATTTATTTTTCTTTCGGCATCTGCACAGGTTCCGCAATACATTTCTTATCAGGGACTGCTGACCACATCATCAGGCTCAAATATGCCGGATGGTAATTATAATATGACCTTTTCACTGCACAAAACAATTAGTGGAGGCAGTCCGATTTACACCCAGATCATTAATGACGTAGCTGTAAGCAGGGGTACCTTCAATGTTCAGATTCATGTACCGAATGATACGGTACCATTTACAGAGCCCTATTATATAGAATTTACCGTTAATTCCGGACCAGGTATTACATCACCGATCACGTTTTCTCCACGATCTGAATTGACAAGCGCTCCTTATGCAATGCAATCTGTCTCTATGCTTGGACCTAATAGTCAGATTACCGGAGTGTGCGGAGTTGCAGGTGGAAGTAACAATCGTGCAAGGGGGCCCTACGCCGTTGTCGCGGGTGGAGGTGGTCCGTTGCCGGAGGATTCAAATTCCGCACTTGGATGGAGATCTGCTATTCTTGGCGGGCGTAGAAATATAGCAAAATCTTTCTTTTCCGTTGTTTGTGGTGGTGATAATAATGAAAGTGAATATTATTCTTTTGTTGGAGCAGGAAATTTTAACAGAGCATATAATCATTCTGTAGTTGGTGGTGGATATGTGAATGGAGCATTGGGTATGGCCTCTAGTGTATGTGGTGGAGCCCAAAATTATATCTTTGGTAATTATTCCAGCATTGGAGGTGGTCATTATAACATAGCAAGGGGTATGTATGCGGTCATTGGTGGAGGAGGGGGAGAAAATGCTCCAGATTCAAACTCGGCGATGGGTGATTATTCAGCAATTTTAGGCGGAAGTGTGAACAGAGCTAGAGGACAGCATTCAATAATAGGTGGAGGCTATGGCAATGTAGCAGATAACTATGCTTCAACTATCGGCGGTGGAGAAGTGAATGAGGCGCTGGGCCTCTGTTCCACAATCCCAGGTGGGCAGAATAATGAAGCCACCGGAAATACATCAACTGTCGGTGGTGGTTCTGAAAACAAGGCAAACGGTGATAGATCCACAGTAAGTGGTGGTGCGCAAAATTTCGCGATCGGTTTTGGTGCCACAATTGGGGGTGGCCAAAATAATATAGCGAGGGGGATGTATTCCGTTATTGCTGGCGGTGGAGCATTAGCACCTGGTGATTCCAACTCGGCAGCAGGTGATTATTCCATGATACTTGGCGGAAAGGGAAACAGCACCCAGGGTGCTTATTCATTGGCAGCAGGTCGTAGGGCAAAGGCATTACACGATGGATCCTTTGTCTGGGCTGATCATACTAACGCTGATTTTTCTTCCACCGCTCAAAGTCAATTTCTTATCAGAGCCGGCGGTGGTATGGGTTTAAATACCAACAGCCCTGAGTCCATGCTCGATGTCAGGCCAGGTACAAGTATGGGGCTGTCGATCCAGAGCACAGCAAGTTATAACACAGACGATATTGTGATCAAGCGTCCAGGTTCCTTATCATCTTCAAATGTTAGATTCTCATTGTCAGAGAGAAGTACAAATAATGTATTGTGGATTTATGGTTACGATGGAACCACATTCAGGAATTTTGTTGGTTTTGATTTCGCAAACAACAAAATAATTTACCCGGCAAATAATGGTGGCGCATTAACGATAGATAATACAAATAGCCGTATAGGAGTTGGCGGTATTACATCGCCTAATCAAGCGCTGGATGTGGCTGGTACGGCTCAACTGAGAGGCATGTCTTCCGGCCCAGGTACAGCAATTGTTGACCTTGGCACCGGTGTATTGGGGAGATTGTCCTCAAGTATTCGTTATAAAACTAATGTTCGTGATCTGGAAATGAATAAAGATGTCTTAAATTTAAGACCTGTCCGTTTCCAATGGAAAGAAACAGGAAAGGAAGACATAGGATTAATTGCTGAGGAGGTAGAAAAGATTAATAAAGACCTGGTTATTTATAACGATGAAGGCCAGCCAGAATCAGTTAAATATGATCGCATAGCGGTGTATTTAATTTCAATTATCAAGGATCAACAGAACCAAATAGAGGAATTAAAAAATGCATTAAAAAGATTTTCTTTGCATCAGAAATAGAGAAATGATCGTAACTCCTGTTTTTAGTGGATCACTAGATAATATGAGAAATGAAAAAATAAGTATTGAATAAATTAAAGGAGATATGATCATGAAATCAATTTTATTAATCTTTTTTACATTTATATTTTCGGTCAGTATTTATACACAAACTGTAGCACATCCATGGCATGTTGTAGATCGGGGCGGTGGAAAATCATCATCAGGTAATTTTTTGCATCAAGCATCCATTGGTCAGGCAAATATTACAAGAATGGTTTATCCTGACTCGGGTCTAACATTTGAAGGTGGCTACATTCCAGGGCTCCGCATGTACTCGGGAACATTTGTTGTATTTAATCATCAGTTTTTGGGTGGGTGGAATCTCGTTTCGCTTCCGTTAATTGTCGGCGATCCTCGTAAAACTACACTATATTCACACGCTTCCTCCGACGCATTTACCTACACCACATCTTATGTAGAAATGGATACAATATTAAATGGAAAAGGTTTCTGGCTGAAATATCCTACAACTATATCTGAAGTAATTACAGGTATTGCATTTAATCTTGATACCATTGATGTTAAAGCAGGGTGGAACTTGATTGGTGTACCGACATATATTGTACCGGTAGCAAATATTATTCCAATCGGAACAACTGTTATAACAGAATATTTTGGCTATGATAATGGATACTATGCTGTGGATACTTTATTGCCTGGTAATGGGTATTGGATAAAAACTGCGGATGACGGACAATTAGTTCTGATGTGCAATATGTATTTAACATCGCCAATCAATGATAAATCTCCATTAGCACTGGGATCGAAATTGTCATCACCAAAAAACAGGATAAGCGTGCTTGAAAAAGATCCAGCAATGAATAAAATTATTATTAAAGATCGATTGGAACGTGAAGGCGTTTTATATTTCTCTACTAATATTAAGAATTTTGATTTGACCAAGTATGAATTACCTCCACCTCCGCCAACCGATGTATTTGATGTTAGATTCAAAACAAATCGCCTCGTTGAAATTGGTGGAGAGGATCAGGATAAAACAACTTCTATATTGATATCATCGGCAGAATTTCCTCTTATATTAACATGGGAAGTTTCTGGAGAAGCCGGTAATGCGTGTCTTATTATAAACGGTGAGGAAATAAAACTTGTGCGCGAGGGCTCTATATCGATTGCAGAACTGAAATCAATGCCGAAATTACACATGAAATCTTCATCTATTTCGGAACTGCCGAAAGAATTTACTTTATACCAAAATTACCCAAATCCTTTTAATCCAATAACGAAAATTAAATACGATTTGCCGAAAGATAGCAGGGTAACATTAACAATTTACAATATCATTGGTCAGGTTGTGGAGATATTGGTAGATCAAATGGAAATGGCAGGATATAAAATAGTTGAATGGAATGCGGAGAATATCCCTTCAGGTGTATATGTCTGCAAACTATGCGCCGAATCGGAAGGTAGAAGTGTATCTTTTGTGAAAAAGTTGATTGTGATGAAGTGATGCTAAATAAAAATTTTAACCTTGCGAAGTTTTGCACACTTCGCAAGGTTAGAACCTTTAGCATAATCAGAAGAAAGATGCAAAACTCATTGTAAAATACAACCTCTTCGGCTCAACCATCCGATAAGTTAAATCCATACGGAATAAATCAAATATCCTGCTTACCCCGATCCCTAATTCTTTGTACCAGCCGTTTGAAGTTGAAGTTGTGTTAAACCAGGTCTGCATTACTGATCCATGTAAGATCAGTTCTATACCGTTACGATAAAGAAAAGGAATATCCAATAATAGAAATGGTACACTTCGAAAATTATGCTCAATAAAAACTGCTACCGCTCTGTCTCCCAAAAATTCTTTTACCTGAGCCCCTTTAAGTACGCCGAAAGGGGCGTATCCACTTGCCCGCGAATCAATGTAAAATAATCTCTGTGGTGGTAGTACCCCGTTTGCATATCCACCAATAGTACGAATCCTCAAATTTGGTGGGAAAAGGAGAGAACGGGCAAATGTGTTAAAGTTAATGTCTATAAGTACACTATATCTTGTGTACAAAGAGAAAAAATTCAAACCAAAGGATCTGGGGATGGAATGCTCCATTTCAAATTCTAATGCATTTCGCGACACAATATCAAGTGGTGTTGCAGGCTCACCCAATCTGAGTTTAAATTGTAAGGTTCGAAATAAACCTTCATGAATTTCTGGATTGTTCCGGTAAACCTTTTCACGTGAAAAAATACTATAATCAGTTGCATTACCTAAAGATCGTTGTCTATCCTCACTATATTTAATTTCTCCACCCACCTTCCTCGAAGGATTGTATTGAATAAAAAGAGACCATCCACTTGAAAGATAATAATCACGATAATCGTTTTTATCAATCAATGCCATCAGTGAAATTGAGAAAGGTGAGTAATATCCTCCATCGGGAAAATTATCGACGCTTCTTCTAATGTCAGCACCTATTCCGAATTTTCGCTTATTAGAACCGTATATTATCCCGCTGACACCATATTGAAAAAGTTGCGCAGAGAAACTGTAACCAGCTTTTCCCTGAAGAGTTATAGAAGGCAGAAGGTTATCTAATTTTACCCTGCCACCAAGATAAAATCCCTCAACCCTGTTGAACCTAGCATCTATGTTGTTTAGGGAGAAATTCTCACTTTGTTCGGCCAACATCATAAGCGGGCCGGATGGTTTGAACTGTTTTTCAAGCGTTTGTGTGCTATCGAGTGTTTTATAAGATAGCTTCTCCTCTTCAGTAAGAGGGAGAACCTCATTCTCTGCCCAGTAAACTGAATCGTATTTTGTTGCAGATGAATCCATCGTTAAACGATTTTTCTTTAGAATTGAATCGGGAATTGTAATATTAATTTCATAATCATAAAGCGAAGATGTGGTTTCTATTCCTATACGGGGCATGGATATGCCGAGCAGACTTATACTCAGTCCTCCATTAATGCGGTTATCTATCGGCATCCAGAATATTTTATCAAAAAGGGCATACTGCTGACGGTATCGCAACTCAATGTCTTTTAAAAAAGGAAATGTTAATGTTTCATTCGGTTTTAAATCCACTCCCATTACTGCAAAGGTTTCATCGGCCATTGTAATTATGCCTTCAAAAAGCGGACGCAATTTTGATTTTGGTATCATCTGAATTTTATAAATCTCAATTCCGTTTATTACCGATGTGCTTATCAATTTATAATCATAATAGTCTAAAGCATTTGGGGCAGTTGGACCTATAAACGTAAAAGAAGATGATTTCCCGCCTGCATTCATTGTGAAAAGATAAATTTCATCTTCATTGAAATTTACAATCCGGTGAACAGCCGCAAAATTCTCTGTACCGGGTATGTTTTCTGTCTGTCTTTTCTGATTGACGATTTCCCGTAAAGTATCTCCCATCAGCATATAACCTGTTGTGTAGGATTCCGTAATACTTGCAATTGCAGTGTCTCGCCTCAGTACCTGCCTGGTAAATGCTGAAAATTTATATGTCTTTAGCAAATCCATCCATTTTCTTTTGTTTGCGATCGCTTTTCTTATAATATCAATTGCAGGATCCTCTGCTACAATTAAAACCTCAGGTATTTTAATAGGTGATTCTTTTAAAAAGATATTTTTTGTAACGGTGGTGTCGAGTAAAATGGAAAGCGTATCGGGGAAATATCCAATATAACTGACAACAATAGTGTATTGACCTTCTGGCAGGGAAATGGAATAATTGCCCGAGATGTTTGTTATTGTACCTTTTGAAGTACCTAAAATGCGTATATTTGCTCCCGCAAGTGCTTCCTGTGTGATTGAATCGCGAACCGAACCGCGTAATGTATGGTGGGGTTGTGATTTTAAATCCTCACTTGTAAAAGTCAGGATTAACAATATCTGAAACAGAAGAAACATTCTTTTTATTATACGAAATTTCCTTCTTTTGTTTCATTGTTGTTACGGCTAATAAAAAGTGTCACACACTTCTGAGAAAAATGTGTGACACTTATTAATAATTACTTTGTGAAAATCATTTTTTTAACCTGTGTGAAATTACCTGCTTGTAACCGGTACATATATACTCCACTGGCTAAGTTACTGAAATCGACTGCCACCGAATAAGTGCCTGCTTCGTATTCAGCATCTACTGGATTTGCGACTTCTTTCCCGACAATATCGAAAATTGTAATTTTCACATTACGTTTTTCAGGAATATCAAATGATATCGTCGTTGACGGGTTGAAGGGATTTGGATAGTTCTGATATAAATTGAATGCTGTCGGAATCGGTTTCGACGCAGGAATGGTGATACAGATAGAATGATTTTCATTATATGGAATTGTCAATCTCTTTTCCTGATTCAGAATTTGTTTCGATGCAATCTGATTATTCTCAAATTCTTCAATTAATATAGTTTCACCCTGATAATCATTAAATCTGCAGGTAATTGTGAGCGGGTATGCAGCCGATCGCATTTGAATTGGAAACCTCTGCTCTGCAACATTTCCATTGTCATAACTTTCAATCATTTGTTGTGATGCAAAACGTGCATCAAAAATATCAGCAGGTGGAGGAGGGGGGAGTTCGTAAAAATCTATAAGATTTTTAGACTTTTCTGATAGATATAATCTTCTTGTCCGACCAAGATTGTCAGTTATGATAATAGTGACATTTGATTTTTCTGTTGTATTCACTTTAGGATAATTTTCTGGTCCCAGTACTATACTGCCATTCGCGCTTGCTTTGATCCAGTAACCATATCCTGGTTTAATTGAAGAAACCGGCGTGTAACCCGAGTCAGTGAAAGCAAAGGTCTGACTTACAATAATCCCACCTGAAGGTGCTGATGCTTCATGGTCAACTGAACCAATCATATTCCATCCTGACTGCAGATTGATTGAAACTGAAGACAGTGTAGAACCTTCGATAAACTGACTTCCCGCAAATGAGGTTTTGATCCAGTATCCGTTTCCGGGCAGGATTGAGTCACTTGACAGGTAAGTACCGGCATATTTGTATGCATATCCGCCAATTGCTGTTGGGAAAACCGATGGTGTGCTGTAATTAGTACGCGTAAGCGGGACAGAAACCATGTTCCATCCAGCGTTGAGTGCAACAGAGGTTCCTTGAATATTAGTAGTTATTATGTAACAACTGTCATTCCCTGGCCAATCCGAGATAGGATTTAGATTTGTTTCCAGGTCAGCAATGGAGCAGGCGCTATATTTTGTGACATCATAAATCCGATAATCACCGCCTATATAATCCTTCATGCCTATGGATGCACCAGTAATCTCAGCAGGTATAGAGCCGATTATTAATGGTCCGTATAGGTATTCAATGAGGTCCGATGACTCGTGCAGACGGATTTGAAAATTCAGATAAGTTGTTGTCGAACCTTCATCATAATAAGCAAGAACGTTCTTCCATTGTACCACGAAAGTTCGATTTGGAGCAATGCCAAGTGTTGTATAACTAATCTGACCGGTACCGGTTGCAAGGTCAGCAAACCAAGGGCAAAGTACTTTTGTGGGACGATCCATGGTTGTCAGCATGGATCTGTAATAATAACCTAATTGTCCGTCTGTTGAAAGCCCTCGTAATGATCCTTGAGCGCCTGTACCGAATTCTAACCATCCGTTTGTACTTATTTGAACTGAATCGTAGGTATAATTATCAAATTTAAAGTTAAATGGTAAAGGTACTCTCATTTGTACGTCATCACCTGATGGACCAGAACTTCCACTAATTTCATCATAAGGATTGAATATTTTTGAAACTATAAAATTCTGAATGGTTGGAGCTGAGACGACTAACAGGATGCCCTGTAAAGTGTCGTTGCTTTTATTGTTATCCGCTGCTAATGAGATTGCCTGCATGGTGTAAGTTGCAGTATCAGGCGGAGTAAAGTTGCCGAACGATACTGTTCTTGTTTCTGCAAGTCCCAGAGCCGGGATTCTTTTAATTGAATTGAAAATTTCAGTTTCCTCTCGTAAGATTCTGAATTGAACATCAAATGAATCTGTTTGAGCCATTGCACTTAGATTACGGAAGGAGGCTTGAAGAGGATTTATACTTGTTCCAAGATTTACCATAGACCCATCGAGAGGGGATTTAAATTCAGCAACTTTGTAATCGAAATAATCGGATGGAAGTTCAAATAGCATTTTTCTTTCCCATATTCCATTACCATGAGTAGCAACGCGTAGTGTTCGGTTGGATGGCGAGATTGTTAGATCGGCTCCGATGACGCCGTCAGGTAGTCCTGCACCAAAAAGTGACCAGCTTCCGCCACCGTCTGTTGAGACATAAACACTAATATCATTGCCAACGTAAACGATATTTGTATGCAGTGGGTCAATTGCAATTGCGGTTGTAGGGGCATCGGGGAGGGTCCCGCTAATATCATTCCATGTTGTGCCTGCGTCTGTTGTTTTAAACAGGTGACCGCCACCGAATCCTCCGTAAGCAACATAAAGTATTTTGGAATCAGTTGGGTCGACAGCCATATCAAGAGGATAGCGATTAGGGAGTGTTCCGGTCACATTCGTCCAGGATGTTCCTCCATTTGTGGTTCTGAAAATATGAGCAGGTGCTACTATAGGTGCCATGCCAGCATATGCGGTATCAGGATTAGTAGCCGAAACTGCCATGCACAATGCCGGATTTCCGTCGAGCACAGCGCCTCCGTTTGTTGAACTCCAGTTGCCCGCAGCATTTGTGGTTTTATATATTCTAACTGTACCGAAATAAACTGTATTAGGATTTGATGGTGAAATAACTATTGGTGAATTCCACGCTCCGGCAGTAAAATTACCTGTAGAACTGAAGGAAACACCTCTATTTGTTGATTTATAAACTCTCTGTCCATATCGGTAAACTGCATACATAACATTGTCGTTGGCAGGATTGATGGCTGTCCATCCCGTTTCATCAACAGCACTCCCATGATCCCATGTTGATGAGCCCAGGTATCGGTATCCGGGTATATGATCTTGTGATTGAGCGAGTGCGAGAAGGGAGTCTGTGGTTGAGCACGAAAATCCATTATAAATTTGACCGCTTTGCATTCCTGCACCGACATTGGTATAACTTGCTCCAAAATTTGTCGAGCGGTAAACACCGTCATCATTTACTATATAAATAATATTTGGATTTGTTGGATGAATTGCATATCCATGATGATCAGCATAAGAACCTCCGACTGAACTAAAGGATGTGCCACCATTTGTTGATTTATAAATTGGAACACCTGCATGTATAATTTGGGTTGAATCGGTAGGATGGACTGCAACAAAATGTGAATACCACCCCTGAACGCCATAGAGAGCGCCACCGTTATCATAAGTGAAAAGTTTTACCCACGATGTTCCAAAATCTGTTGATCTATATAAGTCACCTGCCCCTGTAGTACTATCTGCAGCACTTGCATAGACTACATTAGGATGTGCCTGATAAACTGCCAGCATTGTTTTTCCCGTATATGGCAATCCGCTTCCACGTGGTAATGTTGATGAGGTCCAGTTTTCGCCTCCGTCTTGTGTGATGATAATTGTGCCTGCGGTAAAGTTGCCGAGTGAGCACATGACTTTGTTTGTATCTGTCAGATGTATTACCACATCCATTGCCATCAGAGCACCGAATTTTAATTCCCACGTTTCTCCTCCGTTGGTTGTTTTATAAACACCGTCAGTAGTTGCCGCCCAGATAGTGTTGGGATTGAGCGGATTCATTCTCATTGCCTGAATCCCTGACTGCTGGTTGTATGTCCAGTCAAGACTTTTCGTCCAGGTTGATCCGCCGTCTGTGGTTTTAAGTATTCCTACACCGTAACTTCCTCTTGTGGTGCGTATTACGAGTCCGCCTAAAGCATACATATAACGATAAACTTCTCCTGTACCTATATACATCACGTTTGTATCAACGGGATTAATCAGGATTGCGGAAACACCGAGTGCCGGATAACCAAGTTTTACCTGTTGCCAGTCACCACCCAGTCCGCCGCTATAAGATCTCCAGAGACCGCCGCTTGCAGTACCAACATAAACAGTATTTGGATTGAGCGGATTGATGGCAACACTTTTTGATCTTCCCTGAAGATTTGTTGGTCCGATTGGATCCCATATGCTTCCTGCGCTGATTGAAGCGGATATTTCTCTTGTTTTTAATTTTGTAGAAAAATATTCCCGCAACAGTTTGTCTTTAGGGATATCGTTATCAGGAAATGCACGTGATATTGTCCAGAAGTCGAGTGCTTCCAGAGCACCGGAGCGTTGTTTATTGAGACGCTCAGGCTTTTCATTTTTTCTGATTCCACCGTTTTGCTGAAGGAGGAATGCTGTAGAAAATATCATGATGATTGAAAAAAGTGATATTAATTTTTTCATGGGAGGTTCCTTTAAATTAAATTGGGATACATGAGTAATATAAAAACATTTCCTTAATAATCAATCATGATAATGGAGAACAGGAGAATTAATTTAGTCTGTATTTAAGAAGTTGCTAATTAATTAAAATTCATAGATTAATTTCACCCCTCCAAAGGTGGGGATGAGTTTTAAACTTCTTTCTTTCCATGAGTTATTATTGCGGGTTTCTTCACGGGAAAGAACATACAGACTTGATCCAATTCCAATCAAACTACCTAAGACAATGTCGGATAACCAGTGCTGGTCATTGTAGATCTGTAGAAATCCATCCATGATTGCCAGACTATACAGACCAATACTCACGAATGTGTTGTTGATTCGATTACTGAGAATGGTGGAAATTGCAAACGCAACTGTTGCATGTCCCGACGGAAATGCCTGATTTCTGAAACGAGGCACAAACCATTTAAAATCCCAGGAATTGTCGGTTAGAAATGGTCTGGTTCTACCAAAAAGCCACCGGAGGACCATAACAGTCGAACCAGAATAAATAAGGCTCTGTCCGAGAAGTCTGCCAGTAACCCGCAGTTCATCCCATTGGGTGATCAATCCAGCGCTGTAAATTCCCGCAGAAAAAAATCCGCCGTATTCTATTTGTCCGTATTTTATAGGAATCTTTTGATATTCACCATCGAAGATTCTTTTTTGATCCCTTTTGATAATTCTTTTTATCTCTTCATCTGCAGTCATCATAATTACTAAAGCGGTTGCACCTGCTCCTGTATAAATCCAGTCGCGTTGCTTGAGTTCAAATGGTAATGATATAAGACCGATGGCATCATTAAGTCCTATTTTTACATCACTTATAAGAACATCGATTATAGGTGCTTTGTTATTTGTTGAATCACTTTGAATGAATGTGCAATGCAATAAGTTTGTATATATGCTGGAGTAAAGAATTAGTGATAAAAAACAGGTAAACGCTTTTTTCTCAGATATCATTTTTTTATAGATCGCAAAGTAATTTATTTTACGATAAGGATTCCGCGCTGACGAATATCCGACGAGGATGCTCCAATCATAATATCGAATCTGCCCGGTTCAACAGTATATTTCATGTTAGCATCCAGAAAAGAAAGATCATCAGGATTAATAATGAAGGTTACTGTTGTTTTTTCTTTCGGTTCAAGCGTGACTCGTTGAAATCCTTTTAATTCCTTTAACGGACGTGTCACACTGGCGACCACGTCATGGATATATAGTTGTACGACTTCATCGCCTTTACGTGTTCCGACATTTTGTATATCTATTTTTATTGTTGCTTTTTCCCAGCGCGATATTTCAGGTTTTTCTATCTGGATGTTAGTGTACTCAAAAGATGTGTAACTTAGTCCATATCCAAATGGAAATAACGGGCTTCCACTTCTTTCTATGTAATCATATCCCCGGCCCGATGGTTTGAGGTTATAATAAAGCGGACACTGGCCAACACTCTGAGGGAATGTTATGGGCAGTTTGCCGCCCGGGTTGTAGTCACCAAAAAGAACATCTGCAACTGCATTTCCTCCTTCTTCGCCTGCATACCAGGCATCTATGATTGCCGGTACATTATCGATCCATTTTTCCATCGTTACAGCGCTTCCAGCCATCAACACAACTACTGTCGGAACACCCGTATTTATTATAGAGGAAAGCAGTTCCTCCTGTTTACCCGAAAGATGCAGTTCGGAGCGGTCTCTCCCTTCGCCTTCAATTATTCCTCCCACAAAGATAACAATATCGGATTTTTTTGACATTGAGATTGCTTCTTCCATCGGATTGATTTTGCTGGTCATGCCATTCCACCCCAAACCTGCATATGCACCTCCTCCATTTTCATACATCTCAATTCGAAAATTATAACTTCTCCCTTTTTCAAGTTTTAATGTAAAAAAGTCAGGAGTTGGAGCACGGTCAATCCATTTATCAACGATTAGTTTCTCATCAACATATAACCGGACACCGTCATCGGTTGTGATGCTGAATTTGCAGGAACCACTTATCGGTGATTGAAATTTACCGGTCCAACGCACAGAAAAATGATCTGGTTTTATTGAAGAGTCAGAAGATCCCTGTCCCCAGTCAAAATTTATTTCTTTATCGATACGGGATAATGTTGGTTCACCTTTTAATTCCTGATTATTAAAATACTCGCCTTTTAGTCCCTTTTCTCCTTTTTTACCTCCCTGCGGAGTAAAAAATTCTGATGGTATTGGAGGAAGTGCAATTTCACCTAAAGTGCATCCTTCCGCATAATATACTTTTGTGGAAGATGACACCTTTGATTTGATTCCATCAAGCACTGTAACTACTTTCATTCCGTACCCGCTATATCCTCCTAATTGTGTAGAGTTTGCGTTAGGTCCAATAACAGCAATTGATTTTAAATCTTTCTTTAAAGGTAGAAAATTATTCTCATTTTTGAGCAACACGATAGATTCCTGTGCAGCTCTCAGGGCGAGGGTGCGGTTTTCTTTTGTCTCCGTTACTTTTTCAGCTGTTTCCGGATCCACATATGGATTTTCAAATAAACCCAATCGGAATTTTGCATGGAGTATTCGACGTACTGATTTATCAATTAAATCTTCGGGAATGATTCCCTGTTTGATGGCTAATATAAGTGAGTCACCATAAATATATATGCCAGGTAATTCAATATCGAGACCCGCATTTAAGGCGAGATGTGCAATTTCATATCTCATATTACCCATCTGATGAGCATCTCGTATGCCTCCAGCAGAACCATAATCTGAAACAACAAAACCTTCAAATCCCCATTCATTGCGTAGAATATCCGTAAGAAGCCACTTATTTGCAGAGCATGCGATTCCATCAAGAGAATTATAAGCCGCCATTACCGAGGTAGCGTTTCCTTCCTGGAAACATGCTTTAAATGCGGGGAAATATATTTCGCGTAGAAGGCGTTCATTGAAATGTATCGGATGACTATCGCGTCCACCATCTCCGACATTTGCTGCGAAATGTTTTGGTGTGGTTATCACTCCCTCCCTTTCTATTATTTTACAAAACGCCACTCCAAGTTTTGCTGTTAAATAAGGGTCTTCACCGTAAGTTTCTTCTACTCTACCCCATCTAACATCGCGTGCTATGTTTACCACAGGTGAAAGTACCTGTCTGATTCCACGTGCTTTTGTCTGAACGGCTATCACATGTGCAATTTGTTCCATGAGGTCTGGGTTCCATGTCGCTGCCAGCGCAATTGATTGAGGGAAACTTGTTGCACCTTTTCCAGCCAGACCGTGAAGCGCTTCATCATGAATAATAATTGGAATACCGAGTCTTGTTTCTTCTACAGCCATTTTCTGTATTTGATTTGCCTTCTCTGCGGCTTCCCGTGCCTGAAAATTATGGAGTGTAACAGCAAGATTTCCGATCCCTTTTCTTACAATTGTATCAATTACTTCCAGTGGTTTTATCTCGCACTGTAATTGTCCAACTTTTTCTTCGAGCGTCATCCTTTTGAGAAGGTCTTCCACTCTCTCGTTTATTGATAATTCAGGGTTGTAATAAGGAAGTGATTTTTTATCAGACTGAGATAGAACCGGAGAAGTGTTTGAAAGCAGGATAAAAATAATCAAGACTTTTCCGGGTATTCTTAAAATATTGCACATATTACTTATCCTTATAATGTTTCAAGAACATAATTTTTTTTATTAAATCTTAATTGCACCATGGTGCCTGATAATTCTCTTAATGCATCGTTTGCAATCCAACGGGCAGGCGGAGTATTAATTTTTTTTATGCGAAGACAGGTTTGAATCGCGTTAGTATTTAAATATTTATTACGTTTACCAATTTGTCGGAGAGCCCAATTTACCGCTTTTTTTACTCCATTTCTTTCATCTCCTGCTTCCCGCTCGATAATCGAAAGGTATTTTGTGAATAATGAATCGGGTGCTTTTTTATCATGAACAGCCAGGCTTGCCATCAGTGCAAAACCTGCCCGTTTTGTAAATTCTTTTTTTCTTTTTGTCCAGATTAAAACTTTATCTCTTGCATGTGGCGTATGAACAAAAAGGTGAATGCAGCAACCATCACATATTGCCCAGTTATCGAATTCAGATGCCCATAAGTCCATTTGTTTTTTTGTCACAAGCGAAGGGTCTTCAATTAGTGCTGCGAGAATACGCGCATCATATATGCCGGTAGCCCACAATTGTTGTGCTAATAAGTGATTTTTTCCAATTTTTCGTGCGAGATTGTGCAAAAAAGGTGCGGGAACACCGATAATCTTTTTTGTTTTAATACCGTAACGGGCCATTCCCTCTATTGCATCCGACTTTGCGTGTGATTTAAGTGCAGATATAATTGAGTTGACGGTATGATTTTTCATTATTTAAATTTCTATTCGAATGATAATGAAAATCGTTTATTTATGGTTGTAATAAAAGTATGTTATAAAGATTTTCATGCTAATGAACGGTTCACTTTAATAATGGAAGCAATGACAAGTCCAGTAATTAACCATCCTATCACCGCATCAATGATCCATCCCACGGTATAATCTATCGGATAGTTCATCCAGTTCCAGTTTACAAGGTGAACTGTGACTGAGATAAATATACCGAGCATGCCGCAATATGCTACACGTGCCAGGTAGGAAGACGCTGCTGCTGTGCTTCGTGAGAGAAACCAGGCGGTAAAGTATGCGGAGAGTATACTGATTATTAAACCGATAATTATCTGTCCGGTGTTCATCGGACTCTTTCCTTCAGGGTCGTAAATGATCATACCGACGGGACCTTCTTCATATTTCTGTTTCCATTCTTCAGCTACCGCCGGGTCTTCTGATTGTTTCATTCCTGGAAACGCATAGACACCTTTTTCTTCTATATTTATATTCAGGGCAGAGACAACAGCTTCTTCATTGTTTATTGTTCGTATAGAGTTGGAATGTACAGGCAGTACCCAGGTAAGCCAGCCCCACAAAAAGAGAACAATGCCTCCAACGAGAGCACTTATTAATAGTTTCTTCATCTTGATATCTCCTTTTAAAGAAAATTGATTTGCTGTCAATATAAGAAGGTTTCAGCACAAGATAAAGTTTTTCTGTAAGCGGGGAACTGTCGGATTCCCATTAGTGTTTTGTATTATGTTTGTTTCAAATTTAAAACAATTAATAATGCAAAAAACCTTAAAATACGGTAAAAAAGCAGATCTAGCTTTAAATTTATGGGTAAAACTGGCTCGTGCCTCCGCAACATTAGGGAAATTAAGCGCAGAGAATATCAGAACATTTGGACTAACAGAGCCGCAGTTTGCAGTGATAGAATGCCTCGGACATTTAGGACCTATGACGCTTACAACATTGTCAAAAAAAATGCTTGTAAGTAATGGTAATGTTACCTGTGTTGTTAATCATCTGGAGTCTATCGGACTTGTAGAAAGAAGCATATCTGAAGAAGATAAGCGTTCCAAAAATGTTCGTCTCACAGTTGCCGGCCAGGAATTATTTAAATCAATTTTTATACATCATGCAAAATTTATAGAATCATGTACTTCCGTACTCACACAGAAGGAACAAATAACATTAAGCCAACTTCTGAAAAAATTAGGTCTTTCTTTACAAGAAAGAAAAAATAAGATTAACACCTTTAAAGAGGAATAGATATGAAAATAAATGTCCTTGGAATTTCAGGAAGTCTAAGAACCGACTCCTACAACCGGAAAGCGCTTCAGGTAGCAAAATCGATAGCCATTGAACTTGGCTCAAATGTTTCCGAGATTGATTTGAAAACACTTCCTCTTCCTCTTTATGACGCTGACATTGAAGCAAGTGGTTTCCCTGAAAATGTTGTGAAAATAAGATCGCTGGTTAAAGAAGCCGATTTGATCCTGATTGCTACACCCGAATATAACCATTCAATAAGCGGCGTATTAAAAAACGCAATTGATTGGCTTTCGACAGGTGGCGATAATGTATTAGATGGTAAAACAGCGGTGATATTTGGCGCCTCCACCGGATTTTACGGAACATTGAGAGCTCAAATTCATCTCCGGCAAATTTTAACTGCATTAAATGTATTCATGATACCACAACCGCAGGTGTTCATTAGAAATGCACGTGAAGCATTTGATGAGAAAGGGTCGTTGAAAGACTTAAAAGTTTATAATCAGTTGAAAGAACTGATTCAAAAAACAATGACATTATTAAAATCAAAATAATAAAATCAAAACAATAGAGGAAATATTTATGAAAAAAACAATAATCCCAATAATTGTGCTCTTAGTCAGTACATTGACCGCAAGTGCTCAAACAAATTGGAAAATTGATGCGGCACATTCAAATGTGCTATTTACTGTCAGTCATATGGTAATTTCAGAGGTTACCGGAAGTTTTCGTGAATTTGATGCAACCCTTACACAAACTGGGAACGATCTGACCGGCAGTAAACTTTCTGCAAAAATCAAGGTGAATAGCATTGATACGGATAATGAAGGGAGAGACAAACATTTACGGTCTGCCGATTTCTTTGATACAGAAAAATTCCCTGAAATTACTTTTAACAGTAAATCCTTTGAAAAAGTTGGAGATAAACTGTACAAAATTACGGGCGATCTTACCATGCGTGGGGTTACCAAAGCGGTGGTACTTGATGTTAAATTTAATGGTCAGATGGTGGATCCGTGGGGAAATACTAAAGCCGGTTTTAAGGCAACTACAACCATTAACAGAAAAGATTTTGGACTTACATGGAATAAAACGCTTGATGCGGGCGGACTACTTGTAGGTGAGGATGTCAGTATTAGTATCAACGCCGAGATGGTAAAAGAGAAAAAATAAATATTCATACAGTACTAAATCGCATCAACGCAGGTGTGAGTATAAAATTGAGACAAAATCGTGGATTTTCTCCTTAGTGTTGGGTAAGTTTCCACGATTTTGTCCGACTATATACAATTCGGTTTTTATTTTGTAACTTGAATTAATATTTTCCTACCGGATTAACCTTTTTTTACTTACCATCTGATCCATTAGAATTTTTACCTTTCCGATAGCCTCTTGTCAGAAATTTCCTGATAATTTGTAGGGAAATTCCTTTAAAGCGTAGGTAAACACCGTATACCCAATTGATCTTTGATGAAGATTGTTGTAGAATAGACATATCAGTGAATATCTAATTACCGATAATTCGGTTGACAGAAAAATTATACTTTTTCTGTGATGTAATAATTTCATGTAGAAAATGAAAGTTATAGTATAAATTTTCTTGACATTTTAGAAAATAAATATTACCATTTTGGTGAACGCGTGGATAGGATTGATAATCTTATCGTTTGAATATCTGCCCGCCTAGTAAAATAAGTACATCTTAAAAAGGAACATTCTATTCAGAAATAGAATATTACTTCTTTTAAGACATATCGTTGTCATTATATTTATCAGACGGGTAGAAGTAAAAAATCTTTTAATGTAATGAAAACCAATATTATAATATTTACACTTGCCTTTTATTGTATTTCGGTAAGTAATGATATTTTTGCCCAATGGATATGGCGCAGTCCACGCCCGACCGGAAATGATATTCTGAGTATCAAGTTTGTTGATGAGATGACAGGATGGGCAGTCGGTAATTGTGGAACTATATTAAAAACAACCGACGGCGGGATAAACTGGAGCCCAGTACTAACACCCTACACATGTGATTTTAATGCCGTCGACCCATTGGATCATAACAATATATGGCTGATCGGCTATGGATACAGTACTGAGGACATTCTTTACGATCCCTCATTTAAAATATTGTATTCTAATGATGGTGGGGAAAGCTGGTCATTAAAATTTAATGGCGCCACATTGGGAAGTGATTCAGTATTTAATAGGATGGAATATTTAGAGGACCTCTACTTCCTTGATCCATTAACAGGGTATGTCGTCGGTGACAGTGGCATAATATATAAAACTACAGATGGTGGCGTTAATTGGGCATTACTCCAACAAGGGAAAGATTATTCATTTAAATCGGTCTGTTTTATTGATACTTCAATCGGTTATGTTGCCGGAGGGACAGGAGTTTTAACCTTTGGACATTACTATAAGCGATCAAATTTATCTGAAGATGGGATAATTCTTAAAACGACAAATGGTGGACAATCATGGCAGAGAGTTTTTTCGGATACGTCTTTGGTTATAGACATTTTTTTCCGGAATGTAAATCTAGGTTGGGCAATCACATATTCTTTATGGTTAGTTGAGTACGGGATTACTAGTAACAAAGTGTTTGTGTATAAAACAACAAATGGTGGTGAGACCTGGTCGAAAAAAATTGATGGAGACTCCCTTACCCCGTTGTTATGTAATATACATTTCAGTGACGATGACAATGGTTGGATTGTTGGTGCATGGGGGGTAGGGCTTCGAACTACAGATGGTGGTGATAGTTGGAACAAACAGTACCTTCCCACTGAAGACCTTGTTGATGTTTTTTGTCTGGATTCATCGCATATTTTTTCTGTTGGTACTGATCATGGCATTCTCGAGTCGATGGATTCAGGGGTAAATTGGATACATCGTGATTCCACTACGTTTTCTGAAGGTACTATTCAAAATATATATTTTATTAATCCAGACACAGGTATGTTTGTTCAAAGTAAATTTTTATTTAGAACAACTGACAAAGGAGAAACGTGGCATGGTCAGCCATTTGATGATCTATGGGATATAACTTGTTATGGTAAGAATGATTGTTGGGGGGCGGGATATCATGGTAAAATCTTTTATTCATCTGATGCCGGAGCAACATGGACCAATCAGTATAGCGGAGTGGAGGCAGGGCTAAAAGATATTAAGTTTGTGAACACCAAAGTTGGATGGGCAGTGGGTGAGGGATCCATTTTAAGAACCACCGATGGAGGCAATCATTGGTATCTTGTATATTCAGAAACACCAGTGACAGCGTACCAAGCAGTGATTCCGCAAGATGGGGAAAGAGCTTGGGTATATGCTGCTCAGGGGGAAGATGTCCAAACATCCGATGGTGGTTTGACTTGGTCTACTCAAGGACAATTTTGGGGAATATTTTTTCTTAATCCTGATACAGGTTGGGCGAGGGATCGTGACACACTTTATCGGACCTATAATGGTGGAGTATCATGGGAAAAAATCGGACGGCGGACTATCCCGTACTACAAAACGCAGTTTGCTGACGTTAATAATGGTTGGACCTTTGGTTCCACTGCAATATCAGCAACCCGCGATGGGGGGTTGAATTGGTGGCCAAATCTTCGGGTTCAAGTCTTTCAATATCTTGTAAGTGCATATATTATCGATTCTCTGCATGGTTGGGCAGGCACGTTGGATGGGGGGTTAATTCGTTTTGGATATCCGGAACTCATAACTTCTGTTATCGATGATGATAATTCTCAAATTGTCACTGGCTTTGATCTTTACCAGAATTACCCGAATCCATTTAATGAAAATACGGTAATAAATTTTACTGTGTTATCAAAAAGCAGAATAATACTTAAAATATACGACATAATTGGAAGGGAGGTGAAATGTTTATTTGATGAAAATACTGATCGCGGGATTTACAGAATTATCTGGGATGGAACAAATTCCCGAGGAGTAAAAGTTACAAGCGGAGTATATTTTTATCAGTTATCTGCATTACCATTAAATCATACCGTGAACATTTTATCAGTAAAAGTAAAGAAAATGATATTAATAAAATGAGGAGGATTAAACATGCGATACGTTTTAATAAATACTATACTTTTATTGATTCACGTATATACAAATGCTCAATATTCGAGAATCGATCAAAATCTTAATAAAATACTGGCAATTTCCCCAGACTCAGCACATCACAGCGTAATAATTTCATTTAAAGGAGAGAAATTCTTTACAGCAGATGAAATTAATTCAATGAGGTCTATGCCGGAGTCTAATATGCAAAGCTATTATTTACGTATTTTAAAAAGTAGAGTAAGTGAAAAGCAAGCCAAGGTTTTAAACTTAATAAACAGCTTATCAGGAACTGGGAAAGTCAAGTTAAGAGCGAACCTCTGGGCGGCAAATGCAATCAGTATAAGTGCAGTGAAAGAAGTAATATATAATATTAGTCTGGATGAGGAAGTCGAAAATATCAGATTAATTAACAAAATACCTGCAGATCAATTACACAATGATACCATGCAGAAGGTAACAACTCAAATGACTATTAGCTCCATAGATACTTCATGGGGCGTCTTAAAAATTAAGGCACCTGGTTTGGAATCTTGGATATCGAGGTCAGAATATCGTAGTTGCAATAATTGATGATGGTTTCGATTATAATCATACCGACTTAATCGATCATCGCTGGAACGATGGTAATCCCAATAGTCTCTATTACGATAAAGATTGGGATTATAATCAAGACCCCGGTGAGCCGGACATTGATTATTTCGGTTATGATGTGTTAGACGACGATAATAATCCAATTTTTAATAGTGGTAGTGAAGTACATGGAACATATTGTGCTGGTATTATAGCAGGAGATGGAACAGGTGGTAGGTTTACAGGTGTCGCACCAGATGCTAAACTTATGTTTATAAGGGCTGATGATGAAATCGGAGGGGGAGATGATGTTTCTATGATGGCAGCAATACAATGGATTTACGATATGAAAGAAAGGTGGCAATCGGCATTCCAAATGCCTAAAGTAATAAGTATGTCGATGAGCAGTAAATTTTCCCATCAACCACCTTATGCAGAGTGGCGTAAACTTCTAAAGATAAATTACGATCTTGGCATAACTCATTGTAATTCAATAGGAAACCAAGGACTTAAACCTTATTCTGGTGGCTGTAACGGCGAACAAGCTTATGATTATCCTATTCCATATAATATCGCCACGCCGGGGAATGTTCCATCGGCTTGGTTACATTACGATCAAGTACCTCCATTGGATTGTTTTTACACTTATGATACCCATATAAATTCAGTAATTGGTGTTGGTTGTGTTGGCAAAATGGATGATTGGGGTAGTAGTTCATTAGGGCCTGCTGCATGGGAAGATATTAATGGGGAACTGTATCAACCACAATCTGGTGAAATTATTTATGAATGTCAGCAAGATCAATTTCTCTATGGTGATTATAGATATAATCGACAATATATTTGGAATATTTCTGCATGTTACGGAGAAGATCCTGATGGTTATTATTTAAATCCCCTCATAAAACCTGATGTGATGGCACCACATGGTGTTACAACACTTACCTTGTATTCACAGTATACAGGTTTAGACGCATTTACAGGGTCATCTGCAGCAACACCTCATGTTGCAGGTACAGTTGGTTTGATGTTGTCGGCAAATCCAAATTTAACGATGGAACAAATATCTAAAATAATACAAACAACTGCTAAAGAGTTGGGTGAGCCGGGAAAAGATAACAAATATGGCGCTGGTAGGATTGATGCATATAAGGCAGTCCTACTCGCTCTTGCCTATGCAAATAAGTCAACAGTAAGCAATGCAACGTGGCATAATGGTGCACGTCACGTTATATGGAATGATTTGTTAACTCATGAAGTATTTACGAGTGGAGGAGAAATTATTT